>Ga0184639_10000003_pt1 | contig 261135 bp, 220 predicted proteins | sample PLM31_170_b2_FD_133155 | JGI IMG/M metagenome (GOLD analysis project Ga0184639, IMG submission 133155) | Groundwater sediment microbial communities from an aquifer in East River, Colorado, USA - PLM3-1_170_b2 | ecosystem: Environmental > Terrestrial > Soil > Riparian zone | place: USA: East...
GCTTACTCCGGTGGGGCATTCGGTCGCTGATTTTTGGGAAAATCTAAAACAGGGAAAATCCGGAGTTGCCAAAGTCACCCGCTTTGAGATCAACGGTTTTCCTACCGAAATTGCCGCCGAAGTAAAAAATTTTGAGCCCGCCAACTACATCGAAAAAAAAGATGCCCGCAAAATGGACCTGGTGGAACAGTACGCCATTGCTGCGGCGCAACAGGCAGTGGATGATGCCGGAGTCAGTTCACAGAAAATAGACCCCTACCGGGTCGGAGTAGTAATCGGTTCCGGCATAGGTGGCATAGATACTTTAGAAAAACAGCATAAAAATTTAATAACCGCCGGTCATAACCGGGTCTCCCCATTTTTTATTCCCATGATGATAATCGATATGTGTGCCGGTCTGGTGGCTATACGCTTTGGTTTTAAAGGACCAAATTACGCCACTGTTTCGGCTTGTGCTTCCTCGGCCCATGCCATTGCCGATTCTTTTAGAATAATTCAACGGGGGGAAGCCGACATAATGCTGACCGGAGGGTCAGAAGCTACTATTACCCCGCTTTCGATGGCTGGTTTTTGTTCGGCACGTGCTATGTCGACCCGCAATGACCAACCGGAAAAGGCCTCCCGTCCTTTTGATAAAGAAAGAGACGGTTTTGTGATGGGAGAAGGTTCGGGAATGTTGGTTTTGGAAAGTTTAGATTCTGCCCTAGCCAGAGGAGCCAAAATTTATGCCGAAGTTATGGGAGCCGGCATGACCGCAGATGCCTATCATATCACAGCCCCGGCACCCAATGGAGAGGGGGCCTGCCAGGCCATGAAAATTGCTTTAAAAGATGCTGAAATTCAACTTCAAGAAGTGGATTACATCAATGCCCACGGAACTTCCACTGGTTTAGGTGACATTTCCGAAACTTTAGCGATCAAAAATGTTTTCGGCGAACATGCACCTAAATTAGCAGTCAATTCCACCAAATCCATAATAGGTCATCTATTAGGCGCGGCCGGAGCCGTGGAGGCAATCGCCTGCGTAAAAACCATCCAGGATGGTATCCTACATCCGACCATAAATCAAGAAGTGCCGGACCCGCAGTGTGACTTGGATTATGTTCCCAATTCCCAAAGAAAAAAAGAGGTCAGGGTGGCTTTAAGCAACTCCTTTGGATTCGGAGGACATAACGTTACCTTAGCGGTTAAAAAATATCAGGCCTAATTTTAGATGAAGTTCAAGTGGTTTTCCATCTTTAAAAAAAGTCTCCCCGCTGCGGAAGCTTGTTTACAGAAATTGCAGGGGGAAATCGGCTATCACTTTAAAAATCTCCAGTTACTCAAAGAAGCCCTGACTCACAAATCTTATATTAAATCCAGCAATTGCCCCAGCTTAAATTCCAACGAGCGCTTAGAGTTTTTGGGTGATTCAATTTTGGGATTGGTAATCTGTGAGTTTTTATATAAGAAATTTCCGGACAAATCCGAAGGAGACCTGACCAAACTAAAAGCCGGTTTAGTCAACGAAGCCACCCTAAGTCACATCGGCCGCAATCTAGGTTTAGGAGAATTTTTGTATCTGAGCCCGGATGAGGAAAAATCCGGAGGGAGAGAAAGACCTTCCCTGGTGGCGGATGGTTATGAAGCTTTAATCGGGGCAGTTTATTTAGACGGAGGACTGGAAGCTGTCGACCAGCTGATCGGTTCCCAAATTCTAACTCGTTTCAGAGAGCTCACGGACGATAAACAGAACTTCAACTACAAAGGCGAGCTGTTAGAATATCTGCAGGCTTTGGGCTGGGGGATGCCGGAATATCAAATTGAAGAGGTGGTTGGTCCGGACCACCAAAAAAGATTCACCATTGCAGCGATTGCCAAAGGGGAAAAGTTAGGCATGGGAGAAGGAGCCAGCAAAAAAGAGGCAGAGCAGAAAGCCGCCAAGATGGCTTTAGAGAAGCTTTTGGAACAGAAAAACCATTAAAATGGTTCGATTTATTGTGAGTCAGTCGAACTGTAAACACACCCTAAAAAGCACTATAATTGGGCTGGTTTCGTCATTTTTCGCCAGTCGATTATTTTTTTGTCTGACAACAGAGTAGAGCACGATTATCCCTATCTATTAGGGTTTTGACGAAAAGTGGCGGTTCTGAAAATAAACAAACCACTTTTCTGCTTTAATAGTGAGAATTTGAGCAGAGATTAAACCTTAAACTGATTTGATTTTGGGCACGCTTTTTGATTAACCAATGAAAGGGCTGAAAAATGAATATCATCGTCTGTATTAAACAGGTTCCTGAAATTGGGCAAGTAAAAGTTGACCCACAGGAAAAAAAGATAATTTTCCCGGATTCTCCCGGAGTATTGAACCCCTTTGATGTTTATGCAGTGGAAGAGTCCTTAAGAATCAAAGAAAAAAGAGGGGGGAAAGTTTTTGCCTTATGCTTAGGGGGAGCCGAATCAGAAGTTTGTCTGCGGGAAGCTCTTTCTTTGGGAGTAGATGAAGCGGTTTTGCTATCGGATGATAAATTTAAAAATCTGGATGCCTATTTGACTTCGTATGTTTTAGCACAAGGGATAAAAAAAATCGGAGATTTTTATCTCATTTTATTCGGCAAACAGGCAGTGGATGGAGACAGTTCTCTGATTCCAGCTGAAGTCGCCGAATGGCTGGATTTGCCCCAGGTAATCTTCGTCAAAAGATTTGAGGAATTGACAGATGATATGGCAACCGTTCGCCGAATGACAGAAGATGGATACGACATAGTAGAAACCAGTTTACCGGCAGTTATCTCTGTAGTCAAAGAAATCAATGAACCCCGTCTTCCTTCCCTCAAAGGAAAAATAAAAGCCAAATCTGCCAAGATAACAGTTTGGAATACCAAAGATTTGCAGGTGGAGGAGAACCGATTGGGCGAAAACCAAAAATCGGCTCAAATTATATCTGTTTCTCCTCCACCTCCTAGACCTAAAGGTGAAATTTTGGAAGGTTCCCCGGAGGAGATTGCGGAGAAATTAGCCAGCAAATTAAGAGAAGCTCAGGTGATTTAATTTGCTCAAAACCTGGAAGTTTCTGTACTCCGGTGAAGGGGATCCGTTTTTCAATCTGGCTTTGGATGAAGTATTGTTCTTTGAAAATCAGAAAGAGAAGGATTCTCCGGTTTTTCGAATCTACGGCTGGGACAGACCGGCCATCTCCATCGGTTATTTTCAAAATGTGAGCCGGACTTGTAACTTGGCAGAATGCCGAAAACAGAATCTACCTGTAATAAGGAGAATCACCGGCGGCAGAGCAGTTTTTCATCAGGAAGATCTGACCTACAGTTTGGTCGGCTTGACCCACCTGTATCCGGAGTTGGGTCACAATGTTATGGAAACCTACAACAAGACCAGTCAGGCGTTTTTAGAGGGATTAAAAATGTTAGGCGTCCAGGGTGAGTGGGAAAAAGGGAGAGTATCTTCCAACGGCAAAAAATCGTTTTTGCCCTGTTTTGCTTCCACCTCGATATATGAAGTGACCCATCTGGGGAAAAAACTGATCGGCAGCGCCCAAAAAAGAGTTGGTAACTCTTTCATTCAACAAGGTTCATTACCCTTAACTTCTACTGAGAACCCAAAATTTTTTTTAGTCAACGGTAATCTTGCAGAAAATGGTTATGAGAAGAAATTTACCAGCTTAGGAGATATTTTGAGGAAGAAAATCAACTTGGAGGAAGTAGCTTATGTTTTCAAGGCGGCTTGGGAGAAATTTTGGAATGTTACACTTTCGGAAATGGAGCTAACTCCTCAATTAATCAACCAGACTCAAGAATTGGTTAACAGTAAATATAGTCAAAAAGAGTGGAATTACTTTAAATAAATGAGATTTGGGGGAACCGAAAAGGATTTTTTGGGGTTAATGTATGATATTAAAGACAAAAAATGAAAAAAAGCCAAAAAAGGACTTGACAAATAAAATTTAAAGTAGCAAATTATTACACTAAAATAGAAAAACCTTTAATTCTTTTTTAGCGAAAGGAGTACCTATGAAGCCCAAAATTCTAAAAGTTTTTATTTTATGTTTTGTTTTAGCCGGTTTTATAGCCGCCACAGTTCTGTGGGCGGGTGATACCGGTAAAATTAAAGGAGTAGTTTTAGACTCCAAGACCAAACAGCCCTTAATCGGTGCCAGAATTGAGGTGGAAGGAACTACTATGGGAGCAGTTTCGAGGACAGAGGGGGATTATCACATTCTGAATGTTTCCCCAGGAACCTATACGGTTAAAGTTACTTACGTGGGATATCAAACCGTGCTGCTGACAGATATCCGAGTTAGCTCAGACGTTACAGCGGAAGCCAACTTCAACTTAGCCGAAGCCCCCATTGAAATGGAACCCATTGAAGTGATAGGTAGACAAATAATCGACAAATACATAACCGCCAATCAAAGAATAATCTCCACCGCGCAGATCAAAAATATGCCGGTCAAAAATGTGGATGAGCTTTTAGCCACCCAGGTGGGATTTGTCACCAAGAACAACGAGTTGCACGTACGTGGTGGCAGAGCCGGGGAAGTCTTATACATGGTGGATGGAGTAGCAACCCGAGACCCTTTGGGAGGTTTGGGAGCAGTCAAAGGCGGAATGAGTATCTCCTCTCAAAATATTGAAGAGGTCTCCGTCCTTAAAGGTGGATTTGATGCCGAATACGGAAACACCCAATCGGCGGTAATCAATATTGTTACTAAAGAAGGAAATCCCACCGCTACCAAAGGGTATTTTGAATTTTTAACGGATGATTTCGGTGATTCAAAATTAAATAAATACTCCTTCAATACCGACCGGATGGAAATCCAGCTCAACGGTCCGGACCCCTTGATTAGCAAATATCTTTTACCGGCTTTGGGGATAAAATTTTTGGGTGATAAATTAACTTATGTGGTTAGCTTTGATGCCTTCAAGACCAACGGTTTTGCACCCATCAACAAATATGCTCCGCCTCACCTGCAAAGACAATTCAGGCAGGATGATTTATTCAGCTGGACTAAATTAGGATTTAATGGGACCGGCATCAAGATTCCAGAAAGAATGTATAATCAGTACACTGGTTCAGTGAAGCTGGCCTACAAAGCCAGTCCTTCTAAAAAAGTAGTTTTTTCCTATAAAAAGGATGTCAGCCGTTATTCTTTGTTCTTCAATCCTTCATATGAAACCAGAGGAGACATAGATTTATGGAGATATAGATATTCCGCGGGCAGCGTGCCCCAGTATCAGGAAGAGAAAAATTTAATGAGTTTGCAATTCACCCACAATGTCAGTAAAAGCACTTTTTATGACATCCAACTAAGTAAATACGATTTTGACTTTGTACAGCAGCCGGGTGACCCCAACAACCCGGGGGGAGGGTTAGACCCGGGTAAATATCTTTTCTTCACTGAATGGGAACGATTCACAGATGTTAATAAAAACGGTGTCTGGGATGCGGCCGAAAAATTTTGGGATGTTGACGGCGATGGAAGCTATGATTTGGGAGAACCGTTTGAAGATAAAAACAAAGGTCAGAACGGAATCTATGACCCGGGAGAGCCATTTACAGATAATCCTAACAACCCGAATGGAATTCGGGACCCGGGTGAGCCCTTTGTCGATCAATTCGGAGAGGGGATCTGGAATGCGGCTGAACCGTTTGTAGATACCGACAGCAACGGTCGCTTTGATCCTGAGAGAGCTGCTATTGCCTCTGGGAGTGTGGGGATTGACCGGGCGGAACCTTTTGAAGATGGAGATATCAATTTAGGAGAACCTTTTATTGATGTAGATAAGAATGGGATTTATGAAGCTCGGGAACCGTTTGTTGATGAAAATAATAATGGTAAGTGGGATTATACGGATGTTAATAATAATGGGATATTTGACCCCGGGGAACCTTATGAGCCCTGGGAGGACCGAATACCAAATGATGTTTATGACGAAGTTTTGGATATATTTAATACCTTTCCACCCCCCCCAGCCGTAAATCACGATTTAAACGCCAACGGAAGATATGACAGCCCCACTGATGAGTGGAGCAAAGGAGTACCTATTATAGACAGAAATAATAATGGCACATTCGATAAACCCAATGGATTTTGGAATCCGGGAGAACCCTATGTCGACCTGAATGGAAATGGACAATGGGATAATCCGGATGGTTTTTACGACCGGGGAGGGGAAAGAAGACAGTACTATCAGCATCGTCACAGTACTTTGTGGACCTTAAAATTTGACTTGACCAGTCAGCTCCGCAAAGAACATGAAGTCAAGACCGGGGCCACGATCGAATACAATAAATTATCCCTCGCCGATATCAGATACCCCTATTTTCCTTACGACGGGGTTATACAGGATAACGGGCCTTGGCCGGACCATGGTATTTTTAGGAATTTCTATGTTCGGGAACCTACCCGGGGAGCCATGTATATCCAGGATAAGTTAGAATATGGGACTATGATCGCTAAGTTTGGTTTACGCTATGATTTCTACATTCAGTCGGAAGATATCCGCCAACTAGAAGAAGAAATAACGGAGCAGCAACGGTTGACCAGAGAAACGATTGTCCGAGGACGCAACAAAATTTCACCTCGTTTGGGGGTCTCTTATCCGGTAACCGATAAAGCCAAAGTGTATTTCAACTATGGACATTTCTACCAGCTGCCTGAATTTCAATTTATGTATTCTCGATCGACTCAAGGTTCTTCGGGTCTACCGCTGATAGGCAACTTCAACTTAGATTTCCAGAAAACAGTTTCCTACGAGTTAGGAATCCAGTACGCCATTTCGGAGGTTTACCGTTTGGATTTATCCGGATTCTATAAGGATATTTACGGTCTTTTGAACACCAGACGGGTTACTCTTGGTTCTGCTAGCACCAGCTTTTATGATAACAACGACTATGGCCGAGCCCGTGGTCTGGAAGTTCAATTGGATAAAACCTACGGAAATTATGTCTCCGGTTACGTCAATTATCAATATGCTTTTGCCTATGGGAAGAACTCAGCCGAGGTTTCCAATTACTACGCTTCAGCCGTGGGCGGGGTGGATAAAATCCCCTTGCAAGAGTACCCGCTAGATTGGGATATTCGTCACCAGGTTACTCTGAATACTGATATTAGAATAAATAAGGGAGATCATCCTTATCTTTTCGGAGCCAGACTGCCGGATAATTGGGGAATCAACATATTATGGCAGTACCGAACCGGATATCCTTTTACTCCTACCCGAGGGTACCCGGGAGAATATATTTTCTTGGTGGGAGCTCAGGATCCGCCCGTAAATTCCAAGAGAATGCCGGCTACCAGTAAAGTGGATTTGAGATTCAACAAAGATTTCAACATCTGGAAACTCAATTATTCTTTCTCTGTGTGGGTCAACAACGTCTTTAATAAGAGAAATGTAATCAATGTCTATAAAAACACCGGGAGGCCCGATACTGAGCAAAATCCGAATGATGCCGGAATTGTGCTGCCCGGAAGAGAAGTTGACAAATCCCCCTTAAACTACGAGTACGGCAGGAATATCAGAGTGGGATTATCGATGCAGTTTTAAGCAGGAGGAGTAAAATAAATTTTTAATATTTAAGACCGGAAGGATGTTTTGAAAATTCAAAGGATGACCAATTTACTCTTAGGAGGAAAGGTTTATGTCCTATAAAAAGATAAGGTTTTTGACCTTAAAAATTTTGCTGACCACAATTATTTTAATCTCGACTTTTACCCAAATTGAAGCCAGATTAAAAAGCGATAACGTAAAATTACCTTATAAAGCTCCCTCAGCAGCGGCTGACCCTTTGGATGAACTGAGAGTGCATAACGTGGGGAATATGTGGCTGTCAATTACCAACTATGGTCAATTTGGAGCTGAAACTGGTCGAGACATTATCGATGTCTGTACCAGGGAATTTGCCCCTTCCTGTCAGTTTCCAGCCGGTTCGGGAGTAGAATATCTATTCATTGGTGCTATTTGGATTGGAGCGGTGGTCAACGATACCGACACCTTGGTATCAGTGGGGGCTGATGGTTGGCAATCTGTTCAATCAGAAATGCATGCCCCGGATAACATACCCTTGACCTCCAGAACCATACGACCTGGGGGGTATCAAGATGGGACCTGTTTTTCCCCTTTTTCCGATTTAGCTGTTTCTGAATTAGATTACATTGGAGTTTATTACGACACGGTAACTAACCCCAGCTTCGTACCGTCTGACCCTATTGACGGTCCTCATAAACCACTGTTTTTGGAAATTACCCAAAAGAGCTACAGCTGGAGCTATGATTATGCCAAAGATTTCGTGCTGTTAGATTATTTCATAAGAAACGTGGGGGCCGCCAAGCTGAGCAATCTATATATGGGGATTTATATTGATGCAGACGTGTATAATCCGGATATTGAGGGGGGTGGCTTCACGGATGATGTCTGCGGTTTTAAATTGGCGGTTTCTTCAGCCCTTGGTCCCCCTTATGAAGATACCATTAATATAGCTTGGATCGGAGACAATGACGGGCTTACTCTCAATATGATTGAGGGGAATCCGCCGGTTTTTAGAGACAATATGAGCCCTACCGGAGTCACCGGTACCAGAGTGGTTCAAGCCCCTGGCCAAGTGGAAGACATAAAATTCTCTTTTAACTGGTGGGTTTCAAATCAAAATCCACCTCAGGACTTTGGACCCTGGACACAGGAGAATTTTATCAAAAGTCCAGATTATTTCCCTCCTAATAGTCAATCCGGAACACCGGAAGGTGACCATTCCAAGTATTTTATAATGAAAAATAATGAATTTGATTATGACCAGCTGTTTTCAGCCCTGGATTGGACATCCAAAGGTTGGATGCCACCCCAGAACCCACCTATCATGCCCGGCATAGCTGATGGTTTTGATACCCGCTATTTACTCTCATTTGGACCTTTTACGATCAATCCGGACGATACCTTGCCTCTTACCTTAGGCTATGTGGCCGGTAAAGAGTTTCATGTTGCCCCCACGGATTTCAAAAGTTATTCACCCACCGATAGCGTCGCCGCTTATGGATTTTATGATAAACTGGATTTTACCGCTTTTGCGGTTAACGCCCAGTGGGTGGCCTGGGTTTACGACAATCCCGGTAAAGATACGGATGGGGACGGCTATAAAGGTAAATATAGAATAATTCCACCACCTCCTGCAATCGGCGGAGATACAGTGTATTACACTGGTGATGGAGTGCCAGATTTCAAGGGACCACCACCTCCGGCTGCGCCTGATCTTTTTTTTGAAACGGAATCCGGCAGAGTTCAACTAAAATGGAATGGTCGGGTGACCGAAGAAGGATTAGACCCTTTTACCAATGAGGCCGATTTTGAGGGGTACCGGGTTCTCTTAAGTAGGACCGGTTTGATAACAGATTTTGCTCTTTTAGACTCTTATGACAGGATTGACTACCGCCTGCACTATTGGGACAAAGGCAGAAAAAAATGGACTTATAAGCTTCCCTCTTTGACCCTGGATTCTTTAATTACCCTGTTCCAGCAAGATGACCCTTGCTTAGGCCTCAGACCCTGTCCCTTAGATTACCTCTCTTTTTGTTTAGACCCTAATAACTGTACCGAAGTAGACGTTTCCCGCTGGACGCAAAAAAATCCTTATGTTTATCAAGGAACTCAAAAAGATCCTTTAGTAATCTCCTCCAACTTGCAGATCAAAGCCGGTGATTCTCTGTATTTTGACATTCAGGATTGGAATCAAGGTTTGGTAGGGTTAAAAACTTTGTATAAAGATACTCTAGATGCTTTAGGAAAAGCCAGGCGGGACAGTCTTTTGTCCGGGCTCATCGGACCCAGCGACGACCGCTATTTTGATTATGAATATGACATACCCAGCTTAGCTCCCAGTCAACCGGTTTACTTGGCAGTTACCACTTTTGATTTTGGAAATCCCTTAACCAATCTTTCCTCTTTGGAGACCAGCGCCCTGGCTAACTCCAGTTTAATTTATCCCATTGACTCCCCGCAAAAGGCCGCCGCTCTGAATAAAAAAGTTGTGGTATATCCGAATCCTTACAAGATTACCGAAAACTACATCAATTTTCCTGGTTCCGGGGACGATCCTTCTTTTCCGGCTGGTAGGAAAATCCATTTTATAAACCTACCACCGAATTACACCATTAAAGTATTCACTTTAGCTGGAGATGAAGTGGTAACCATAAAACAGGGACCGACCCGAACCAATAATTGCGCCGGGGATGATAACCTGACCGACGGACACGACACTTGGTGTCTTTTATCCAATAACAGCCAAGCGGTTGTCTCCGGGATTTATCTATTCACGGTGGAAGCCCCGGGAGTTAAGACACAAGTAGGAAAGCTGGTTATTATTAAGTAGTTGAAAAAGGAGATGATCTATGAAAAAATTTGAAATAATTTTAATAAGTTTAATAGTTTTAGTTTTGCCTCTCAGACTGGCCTGGGGGCAAGCCAAGACCGGAACTGCCGGGGCAAAGTTTTTGCAGGTTGGAGTATCAGCCCGGGCCGTGGGAATGGGTGAAGCATTTCTAGGGATAGCCGATGACGCTTCAGCTATTTTCTATAATCCAGCCGGTCTGACCGGGGTGCAAGGAAAACAGGCCATGTTCACCCATATAAGTTATCCGGCCGATATTCGCTTTGAATTTGGATCTTTTGTCTTTCCCTTTCCTAAACTGGGAGGAATTATAGGACTGGGTCTATTTGTTCTGGATGCCGGAGATATTGCGCTGACTGATTTTTCCCACCCCTCACCCGATTTTTCCAGCGGACAAACTTTTAGTCCCAAAGATTACGCAATAACAGTCAGTTATGCTAGAAATTTAACCGACCGTCTAAGCTTAGGGTTCACCGGAAAATACATAGCGGAGCTTTACGGGGATGGTATCTTTAATGTTACCAAAGGTGTCAATGAAGATTTCCGGGCTACCGGCTGGGCTGCGGATGTGGGTACCATCTACAACACCGGTTACAGAGGGTTACGAATCGGAATGATGATTTCCAACTTCGGTCCTGATTTAACATTCGTGCAGGAAAGCTATCCCTTACCCATTGATTTTAAATTTGGCGGCTCCATCGATATTGTCAACAACCACCAGCACAGAGCAGTCTTCGCCGCGGAATTAAGCCACCCCAGCGACAACTTGGAAAAATATAGAGCCGGGGTTGAATACTGGTTTAATAATTGGGTGGCCTTGAGAGCCGGCAATCAATTTACCCACGATGATTATTTGGGAGGAATTGCCTTGGGGGGAGGAGTCAAACTCAAACTAACTCCCAAAAAAGAACTCAGGGCCGACTACGCCTTTCATGATTCCGGGGTTTTATCCACCATCCACCGATTTTCACTATCATTCTCATTCTAAAGTAACGGAGGAATAAAGATTATGAAAAGAAGGTTTTTACTTGCCAGTATAAGTGTTTTGATTTTTACGACTTTGCTGTTTTATCACTGCGCCAAAATAACCGGAGACCCTCCGGATAATATTCCTCCTGAAATCGCCTTTGCCAATATTCCGCCCGACAGTACCACGGTTACCTCCAAACCTACCGTCTATTGGTTTGGCAAAGACGTGGATGGCTATGTGGCAGAATACCAGTACGTTGTAGCAACTGCTTCCCAGATAGCGACTTTGGGTTTAAGCGTGGAGGGTTTTAAGAACATTTTACATGGGTTTGGAGGTTTTAACTGGGTGGCTAGCTGCTCTTTGTGGGCCGATAGTTTAGAGAAGTTAGGTGAACAGAGAATTAATGGCATAACATTAATTACGGAAAGAGGAAGAGGCCAAACCAATGCCCAAATTCAGCTTTTCGCCTCTTCAGATAGTACGATTTTTATTAAACAGTATATTTTTTTAAGAGCGGTTGACAATCTGGGTCTTCAGTCAGATTCGACCCGCTACCGTCTTTTCAGCAGGAATAACCACCCCCCCAATACCAAGATACAAGGTTTTAATGAAAGAGAAGTTCACTATAGTTTGCCTGAGACTACCGCAACTTGGAAAGGGATAACTATTGCCTGGTCCGGTTCTGATTCGGCCGATTATCCGCGAGCGCAACCTGATTTTGAATATTATTTGGAATTATATGGACCTTTTACGGATACTCTCCAAATAAGTCGTACCGACCCTGATCCCAATAAACTTTTTTCAGATACTGGTTGGGTGACTTGGAAAACAAACATTCTTCCTCGTCCTCTAGCAAGTGGATATTATCTCTTTAGGGTTAAGTCCAGAGATGATGCTTTGATTCCAGACCCGACACCGGCTACGGCCATCTTTTTAGTCATCAGGCCCACGTTTAATAAAGACGTTTTGGCTTTGGACGTCTCTCTATACGGCCCGGCTCCATTTGGATTTGAACTTGACTCAGTTAAGGTGAGAGAATTTTATCAGAGAGTTTTTCCGAATAATTTCCCTATTTATGATGCCGATTTTATTCGAATCCCCCCAAGGGAATCACTGCTCTCTCAATATAAACTGATTGTTTTGATAAATCAGGATTTAACGGATGTCACTCCCACTGAAACCACCTATTCTCAATTGGCAAAATATCTGTCGGTGGGTGGTAAACTGTGGCTGATTGGCATGAATAATTTCAACGTTAAAAACCCTTTTCCAGCTATAAAAGATTTGGAATCTTTATATCGCCGGGATCCTAAGTGGGGTTTCTTTATGGGATTTAATTATTGTGGTGTGAAAGAAGTTTATTTTTCTCACTGGGTGTCACTGGGAGATAGCAACAACTGTCCACCTTTGAGCCCGTCTTGCCAAGAGGTTCCGCATACCGAATCCTGGTTTGAGCAGCGGAATGAGGAATTTATAGGAGCTCATCCTTTGGTGGGAGGACTCCCGACCTTAGAAGTCGACACCGTGAAAGTAAAAGGTTTAACCGCCAAGAAGTCCGGATTGTCATTAATTTTTAATGACAAACTTCCCGGAGTGGATTACAATACCATAAGAAGCGGCTCTCCACCAGCAGAGGGATTGTATCTGTTCAAATCCTATAAGTCAAACGCCTCACCTTTGAATGGCAAGCCTTGTGCCCTGAGATTTTTAGGCCCCTTATATCAAGGTGTACCAATCTATAAGACATCGGAGTTTACTTTGCCTCTTTACTATATTATAGAGAGTCAGGCGATTACAGTAACTAGTGTGATGTTACAATGGTTTGATCTGACAACTACTATTTCGTCTTCAACTGGTAATAGCATCCCTAGGGGATTTACCAAAGGAGGGTAACTTCAGTTTCTCTTTTTGATTTCCTTTAAAACCTGCTGTGCGGGTTTGAAATCAGGCTCTAAAGTCAAAGCTTGTTGCAAAGACTTTAGGGCTTTTCCTTTTTGGTTTAATTTCAAGTAGATTAATCCTAGGTTATAGTGATAGATGTGATTTTCGGGGTTTAGGTTGATAGCTTGTTGAAAATGGGCTAAGGCGGTTTCAAAGTCGTTTTTTATTTCGTAGACCTTAGCCAAGTTATTATGAGCATCTGCGAAAGTTGGTTTTAAAAGAAGGGCATTTTTAAAATTTTCTTCGGCTGAATTCAGTTCCCCTTTCAAACCATATATCAGTCCCAAATTGTAGAAACCATTGGCTTTCATTTCAGTATACTCCAAAGTACTTTTCTCCAATCCGGAGATTTGGCTCAAATCATAATCTTCTTTTTTGACCTGGGATGTGTTGATGACTAAGCTGTATTGCTCCTGGGCTTTCTCCAGTTGATTGTTTTTTAGGTATAGAATGGCCAGGGCATAATGAATCTGGGTTGCTTGGGGGATGATTTGGGTAGCTTCAACCAGTACCGATTCAGCTTTTAATAATTGATTTTGGGCCTGATAAGCCGAGCTGAGGTTGAAATAAGCGAAAGCATAGTTAGGCCTTGATTGCAGGGCTTTTTGAGCGAACTGGATAGCCTGGCTATGTTTCCCTTGTAGTCTATACAGCACAGAAAGATTGTTATAAGTTTTTTCATCTCCGGAATTTACTTTTATTTCCTCCAGAAACTCTTTTTCGGCTTCTGTGTAATTCCCAAGTTTAAAGAATATTACTCCCCGGTTCAAATGGGCTCTGGGAAGGCTGGGTTGTCTTTCTAAAGCGGTCTGGTACTGCAACAAGGCGTTTTTGAAATCTCCTTTTTTTAGATACACGTTCCCCAAGCCAAAGTAAGACTGAGCAAAATTTTCGTTGGTTATATCATAAAAATTAGAATTTGCCAAAATTATAAACATAACCAGCAAAGTTCCGCTCAGCAAAATTCTTTTAACTGCTTTGGTTGAGGCCATGCGGTAAAGTTCAATTAATGCAAAACCGGCTAAAATTATCAAAAAAGGCAAAACCGGCAGGCGAAAACGGGAGTTGACAAAAAACATTATCACCGAGAGCATGTAAGAAAATATGAAGAGTAAAATTAAACTATTTTGAGGTCCTCTTTTAAGAGACAGGAAAATTCCTAAGAATGCCAAAGGTCCAATGAACCAGAAGCCCAGAGGTAAAATCCGGCTTAAAACTGAATATTGCTTAGAAAAATCAATATTCTGATTATTGGAGATCTCAAACTTGTTCAAGAATAGATATAGTTTTTTTAATAGCAATGGGATGGATTCGGCAGGTTCCCTAAAAATAAAATTCCAGCCTTTTTTATAGTAAAAATCGGAAACTTCCGAAGGTTTTAATTTTCTTTCTAAAGTTTTTTCAGCTATGAATTGACAATCAGAATATTCCCAATCATCCCCTAACTCCGGCATTATGGCGGACATTCCGTCAGATTTAGGGCTATTCCCGATATAGAAATTAATTCCTCCCTGAGAAGCGATCAAGACCGGGTCCTTTCCGACTAAGAAATTCCGGAGAGTGATGGGAAAAATAATCAATATCATCCCGATTAATATCCAGCCGTAAAAAAGAGAAATTTTTAAAACGGAATTCTGTTTTCTTAGAGCCAAAATCATCCACAGCAATAGAAATGGCAGGAAGATCAAAATATTGGGACGGGTGATGGCAAAAAGTCCTAATATAACTCCGGAAAAAAACCAGGTGCTGGATTTTAAATTTTCGTAAGCTTTAAGAAGGAACCAAATTAAAAGTAAACCCCAAAAGACTAAAAGAAAATCCAGCAATAGCTCGGCCTCATAATAAATAAAAATCCAGTAAGTGGCAGCTATAATACTGGCCAAGACGGCTACTTGGCGGTCAAATATTTTTTTAGCTACCAAAAAGAGTAGGAGCACAGAGAAGGAGCCGATTAAATGCTGAATTAACCTGATTAAAAAAAGATGGTGCCCGAAAATTTTATAAAGAACCGCCAAAAAATAGGGATAAAAAGGAGCCCGGAAGAAAACCTGATTTCCCATCCAGTCGCCGCCGGCTATCTGTTTAGCCCAGGTGTCGTGATATAAGGGGTCTAAGGTGAGATTATAAAAATGAGGATTGTCTTTGATTTCTAAAAGATAAATTAATCTCAGAATAAAACTGAATACAAAGATGAAAATCAGGAAATTTCGGTCTCTTTGAAAGAATTGTTTTAAAGCTGATAAATTCATAGATAAATTTACTTTATATAAAATAACGAATTTTGAGACATGGATATATCTCTATTTTTTAACTTTTAACAAACGGTAAGCCAAAAAAACTGCAACTAGACCTAAAATTAAGGTTAAGGCGAATAAAAAATTAAAGGAAGTCGCTTGAATAATTACTCCTCCTAAAGTGGACAACAAAAAAGTTGGGAAAATGACGGTATGAATAAAGCCCACATACAATGGTCTTTTTTCTTCCGGAGCAATCTCCAGCAAGTAATTGAAAAATCCTATGAATACCCCGCTGTTAGTGGCCCCCAAAAAGAAAAATGCTAAGGCATAAAGCACCAGGGGTAAAGGAAAAAGCGAGTTAGTAAGGGCAATTACAGGGGGTAAAACCGAACAGACTGCTGAAAGCAACAGAACCAGGCGATTGTTGATGCGGTTAGACAGATAGGCCCACAAAATATTGGAGATTAAGTAACCCAGCATTTCAAAAGAAAGAAAAATCCCGGCCGCTTCCGGTTTAATATTTAAAGTTTTTTGGGCATAAAGAATGTAGAAAGGATAAGCCAGAGTAACAGATCCGATGGCTATTCTCACTAAAAATAAAAGCTTGTAGGTGGCATCGGTTTGAAAAAGCAAAAAAGCTTCCCGGCAATTTTCTCTGAGAGATTTATGGGGACGGCGATTAGCCAAAACCGGTTCTTTGACCATAGCAAAGGAACCTAAACCGAAGATTACAGTGAGCAAAGCCAAACTAAAAAGTAATCCAAAGTTTGTGGGAAAAGAATAACCTCCTAAAATGTTTTTAACCAAAATTCCGGACAAAGCCGCCAGTGCTCCTCCCATAAACATTCTCATTCCAAAATAAGTCCCTCTCTTATTGGCGGGGATGGTTTTACCCACGATATCCATAAAAGAAACGGCTGCCAGGCCCCCGCTGACCGCAAAAAAAGTGAATAAGAAAAAGAATAAGGCCAGAAGCAAATCGTTATTTTTTTCACCTAAGGCAAAAACTGCTACAACTATTCCCAAAAAGGTGATTGATCTTAAAATAGCGGCTTTGGCATAGACACCTAATTGTCTGGAATAATGAATAGTAGCAGCTGCTACAAAAAGCTGGGGGAGATGCCAGCCGATATTTTCAATGGAAGTTGCCAGACCGATTAAGACTTTGGAATCAGTCAGATGCGCCATAAAAATCGGCAAAACCGTGGAGCCGCTCAAAAAAGCCAAGCCGATATTGAAAAAAATTCCGTTGGAAATTCCTAAAATAAAGTTTCTTTTGTAATGCTGGTCAGCGTACTCTGAAAGCATAGGAGATAATTATTAGTTAAAGGCAAGTGAATGTCAAGGTCGTTTCCACTTGCCAATGAGAAGGTAAAGCAGGGAAGTGGGGAAATAAAAATTCAAGGAAGTAAATTATACGGTTTTCAAACTTGAAAGTCTTAATTCAATTTAAAATCCTTGTGCTTTTCAATATGAGCAATCAACCCACCATCATTCAGAATGTTAATCATTACCTGGGGTAAGGCAGCAAAAGTAAATTTAAGATTCTTTGTAGAATTAATTATAACCCCCTTTTCTAAATCAACTTCTAATTCGTCACCAGTCTCAAACTGATCTGTGTCACAAATCAAAACCGGGAGTCCTATATTAATGGCATTCCGATAAAAAATTCGTGCAAAAGATTTAGCTAAAACCGCAGAAACTCCAGCCAACTTTATGATAGTGGGTGCATGCTCCCTGGATGAACCTAAACCAAAATTTTTACCAGCTACCAAGAAATCTCCTTCTTGCACCTTGGAGGCAAAAGTGGGATCTGCATCTTCCATCACATGTTTAGCCATTTCAGGCAGATTGGAACGCAAGTGGAAATATTTACCCGGGGCAATTAAATCTGTGGAAATATCATCCCCAAACTTCCAAACTTTACCCTTTAAAGCCATTGTTTCTCCTTTGATTTCTATTTCTTTTTTGTTTTAGCTCTACTTTTAGCTACTTTCGTTTTCTTATCCCGTAAAAACTCCCGAGGATCAGCAATTTCCCCTTTAATGGCTGAAGCAGCACAGACAGCCGGTGATGCTAAATAAATATTGCTTTCCGGATTCCCCATGCGACCTTTGAAATTCCTATTCATAGTAGAAAGAATATTATCTCCATCAGCACCCACTCCACCATGTACTCCTACACAGGGGCCACAACCGGAAGGTAAAATTTCTGCTCCAAATTCCATAAAAGCTTGAATATACCCTAATTTCATGGCATCCAAATAAACTTTGCGGGAAGCCGGAGTGACGATTACTCTGGTATGAGGATCTTTTTTCTTCCTCTTAATAATCTCATAAAATATTTTCAAATCATCTAAGCGAGCATTAGTACAAGTTCCCAGAAATACTTGCTGAACCTTGATTCCCTTGGCTTGACTTAAGGGACGAGTGTTATCTACTGTGTGAGGAAATGAAATCTGGGGTTCTAATTTGCTTACGTCCATCTCTATAGTTTTTTCATAAGTGGCATCTGAATCCGGCTTAATTTCCCGGTATTTGTTTCCTCTTCCCATCTCTTTTAGGTACTTAAACGTCACTTTATCCGAAGCTATCAACCCCACTTTAGCTCCTGCTTCCACCGCCATATTAGCTAATGTCAGCCGTTGACTCATGGTCATGTTTTCAATAGTTTCACCGCAGAACTCTAAAGCTTTATAAGTGGCACCATCAGACCCGATCATTCCAATGAAATGCAGAATTAAGTCTTTGGCATAAACTCCAAACGGAAATTCTCCCTTAACCACTACTTTGAAACTCTCCGGAACCCTCAACCAGGTTTTTCCTAACCCCATCGCTACAGCCACATCAGAAGAGCCCATACCAGTAGAAAAAGCACACAGTGCTCCACCGGTACAGGTGTGAGAGTCAGCTCCGATTAGGATATCTCCCGGATTGACATAATATTCGTTGATTACCTGATGTGAGATACCACCCCCTATGTCAGAAAGTTGGGCACCGGTTTTAGCCACAAACTCCCGGATGAATTTATGGTCATTGGAAAGTTCCCTTCGTGGCGAAGGAGCCGCGTGGTCTAAGAAAAAAACGGTTCGGGAGGGGTTGGCCAATTTCTTCAGGCCCAACTTTTCAAATTGCCTTATGGCCAGAGGACCTGTTCCATCCTGTAAAAGACAAACATCGACGGGAGTTAAAACAATTTCTCCAGCTTCAACATCACGTTGGCAATGTTCACTGATAATGGTTTCAGATAACGTCTTCCCCATCTTTACTAACTGACCTCCAAATTTTTTCTCTGTGCATTGAGGTTCACAAAACTTTATGTTTTTTAAGGTCTTTAACAACCTGAATCACATATAGCACCAGCCCGGCTATGATGAAAAAATTCCCTAACGTTAAATAGATAAAAATCATCCCGGCTTTAGGATAGAAAAAAGCCAAGAGCCCTAAAATTACCCCAATAATTTCTAATATAAAAATCAAAATAATCATTTTTACTCTTTCTTATTGGGATGGGCTGGTCCGTGACAGTCCAAACAGGAAATTTCATTTTTGAGGAGCTCACCCGGCATCTCTTTGTGAATGGCTACCTCTTCGTAGGAAGCCACACCCCGGTGACAGGAAAGACACTGACTGTTCTGGTACGGTTTATAGAGCTTGGGCCTTCTGTCAGCATGGCCGGTGTAAAAAGCATACAGATGTCTTAAACCCCTGATTTTGGCTTTTACTCCACCTAAAATTTGATAATCGGTATGACAGGTATAACAGCGCTTCTCTCTAATCCAGTTATGTTGTGCGTGTTTAGCCGCTAAACTGGTTTCTTCTGAAGCTTTTAAACTTTCAAAAAAAGGGGTCATGGTATGACAGGAACCGCAAAACTTGCCTTCCTTCATACCATCTGTCAAAGCCTTATCTGAGACATATAAAGTAATCAGAGGTAATATGGCGGCACCGGCCAGAAGCTGTAGTTTGAATTTTGTGCCGATGATAGTTTTTTTGTGGCGAAAGAATAGAAAGACCAAAGACAACAAAGAGAGGAATCCAAGTGCAATACTGAGCCACCATAAGAATTGATGAGTGGTTGACAGTGGATGCATGTTTAGATATTGTGGGTTTATTTCTTCTTGGTGGTATCTTTGGAAACGGCGCTGGTATCTTTTTTGGCGGAGCTTTCGCCTTTAGCCAGAGGCATTGTCATGGCTTTCATATAGTTGAAAACCGAATCAATCTCGGCTTCTTTGAGTTTGGTTTTGTACGCCAGCATTTTCCCTTTTCCATCTTTTATAGTTTTCATCCATTCTTTGGAAAGTTCCGGAGTCAAAGTAATCTTAGTAACATCTTTTATTGTGGTCTTAAGCATTTTGGCTATTTTCTCCACCCCTTTTCCGTCTGCTCCGTGACAGGAGGCACAATGTTTTTGATATAATTCTTTGGCAGTTAGAGATTTTGCTGCTGGAGGAGATGCTTGAAGTGTCAGATGTACAATCAACAGAGGAATTATTAAAATAAGAGTCAATAGAACAGTTTTTTTTATTTTCATAATCTTTCTCCTTGCACTTAAATATATTACTTCTTTAACTTTTTTCAAGAATATATTCTTTTAAAACATAGTTCTCAAAGTCACCACCAGTTCATGTAACTTTTCAGGATGAACCACTGGCTCTGGGCTTTGTACATCTATTCTGGTCGTCAGACCAATCCTCATATTTTCTCTTGGTAAAATCCAAATTGAAGGTGTAATGCGGTTGAATTCCAGTGTCCTTGAAAGATCGGTATTAATCCAATCATACTGTAAAACTCCATAAAATAGAGGACTGATTCTATATCCGGCCTGAGCCGACACGGCTCGGAAAATATTTTCCCGTTTATTAGCAGAAACCAAAGTCCAATTGTTATCTTCCCCATAGAAGAATCCACCAATTAAATCTAAATCTTTGTACCTCAGATTAAAAGCAGGAGATATACGCCAGTAAATATTCCGCTTTTGATTAGTAGCGGTACTGTCTGTATCTATTCCTCGCATTCCCCAAAAAGTGACTGCACTTCCTTCTAAAGGACCACCGGTGGTCTCTAAGCGTAAGGTACCAAAAAGGTTTTTATCTCGGTTCGGGTCTTTCAACTTGGGACCATTGACGGTACCAATGGAATAAACTACGGGTCCTTTGTAGCCGTAAAATTCAATTCCTGGGAAAGCCGAAGATAAGGGTGCTGAGTCCTCTCCTTTACCATTAGAAGATCTAAAACCGGACGTGGCTTCAATATTGACATTTGGTATCATCCTTAAGCGTCCAGTAACAGCATGCCATTCTACCATAGAAAGTTGACCCACTCTAATATTTGCAATCCCCTCGGCACCGAACAAGTTATGGAAACCGACCCTGAACCAATTATTTTTGACCTTTTGACTTTCAGTTTCAAATTCAGTTTCAACAAAAACAGCCACATTTTTGAATATGCTACCCGCTGTGAAAAGTTGTATCCAATCTGGTTTAGCTATGTCCACTGAAGTTTTGGTTTCGCCATTTTCTGTCAAACTGTTAGTTTTAATATGAGCCATCGTAAAACTTAGACGAACTCCCATAAAATTACCGATTTCGTCAATGACTAAACGGTCATCCACTTTCTGTTTCCCCTGTTCATCTCCATCCTGGCTTCCAGTCATTTGATAGCCATTACGCATAAATTTTTCACCTTCATAATTTAAGCGTGGAATAGCCGTGTGACAAGTGTTGCAGCTGACCCCGTATTTACGAGTCCAATTGGATGTCCCAGGTGCGACACTAACTTGAGTGACTAAATATAGAATCAAAATTAAAGCCGAGAACCCTAATTTGATATAAATTTTCCTTCTCTTATTCTTAGAAGAAGAATCGCCTGTCGAAAGCTTAAACATTTTTTTCATTTTTCCTCCTTTTAATTTATTTTTTATTATCGCCATAATATATGAATATATGAACCTTCACTCATCTATTATACGAAATAAAAAATCTCTTGTCAAGTAAAATTTACAAGAAATTTAAATGTTTTTAACATAAAATTAGGTTCAAAATTTGCTGCTCTTAGAACTTCTTTTGGCTTCTCTCATCTTCCACAAGTTAGCAATAGTCAATTGCTTAACTCTTTTTTTCAGCGTTTGGCGGAATTTCTTCCACTCTTTATGTAAAGCACAACTGTTTTCTTCTTGGCATTTGTCGAGCCCCAAAATACAAATCCCATCCAAATGATTTAGGCCTTCAAAGACATCTATTACTTCACTCACCCGAATTCTATTAGCCGGTCTGCTAAGTCTAAACCCTCCCCCGGGACCTTTGACTGACTCGACTAAGTCTTTGTGATCCAGATAATTGAGAATTTTAGCCAAGAAATATTTAGGTATATTTTCAGCTTGTGCTATTTCTTTTACCTGCACCGGTCCTGCATTATTTTGGCCAGCTAAATAAATTAAAGCATGCAAGGCGTATTCAAAACTGGGGGAATATATCATAGTCTATTCAGATTAAAAGACCTTTTATTCATATATTATTATACGACAAGTAAAAGAGCTTGTCAAGTATTTTCTTAACAAATTTTTAGAAAGTCTGACTTTTTTGCCAGGTGTAATTTTTAAAAAAAACAAAAAGGGCGGAGATAAACTCCGCCCCTACGCAACGATATTAATCTCCACCTAACATTTATCCTTCAGACCAACCCAGCACTGCCAGTTTTCGCCAATTACATAGCCAACCAGAATTGTCAGAATCAGAAAACTGACTAAAACTATGGTTAAATTCCAGAAATTTCCTTTAATGAGCAGGGTGGTGACTAAGTTGGAGTTCTCTTTTTTGAACCTTAGTCCGGCTACTGCCAAAACGTTTAGAATTAGTGCCAGAAATGAGCCACCCAAAAAAACGATGGGAGAAATGGTGTTGAAAATTTGAAATCTTTCGGGATGGCCAGGGCTCGCTATAAAAGAGTCAAAAACATCAAAAAAATAATCTATGCCTATCAAATATTTGGAAAGCGCCAAGGAGATAAAAAATGCGGCTGGGGTAAGCAATACTAACCCGATTAAAGCCGTGGTATTAAAAGTTTTGGTGAGTTGTAAGTTCATGAAGTCTCCTTTTAAGTTAAAATTATTTCAATTACAAATTCGACATTTCAGACTTTAATCTTGATGAGAATCTGAACTTCACTTTATTTATCTTAAATACGTAATTTTTATAGAGTTGGTATATAGATTAAAAAGCAGGTCTAACCAGAGCTTTAGTTTTTAGGTTTGACAGTCGGGCAAATAATTGGTATATTGATTTGAAATCTGATTTTAGATGCCGAGAAATATAAAATTGACCATAGAATATGACGGGACTAATTTTATAGGCTGGCAGATTCAAAAGAAGGGTAGAACCGTTCAGGGGGAATTACAAAACGCCTTAGAGAAATTATTAAAAAAGAAAATAAATCTCATAGGAGCCGGAAGAACTGATAGCGGTGTTCACGCTTTGGAACAGGTGGCTAATTTTAAGACCGACAATGGGTTAGGGGTCGGCCACATTCTAAGGGCCTTAAATAATCTGTTACCCAAAGATATAGTGATAAAAAAAGCCCAGGAGGTGGCTTTAGATTTCAATGCCCGTTTCAAAGCCGAAAGCAGAGTTTATAGATATAGAATTTTTTTAGGAAAGACCGCTATTTTACGTAAATTAGTGTGGGAGGTTTTTCAGCCCCTGGATACCAAAAAAATGAAGCAAGGCCTAAAAGTTATAAAAGGGTACCATGATTTTTCCCATTTCGGAAAGAAAAACGAGGACCGGCATTATTACAGATGTGAGATTTTAAAAACCAAATGTGAAGTGAAGGATAACGAAATTACCTTTGAGATAGAAGCCAACCGGTTTTTGAGAGGGATGGTAAGAAGTATTGTAGGAACATTAGTAGAAATTGGTCGAGGAAATCTGGGGATAAATGAATTTGCCAAAATGTTAAACAATCAGAGCCGAAAAGCCGTAAAAAAAGCCCCAGCCAGTGGTCTTTATTTGGTAAAAGTAAAATATTAAAAATTGGAGGATAAATGAAAATATTTTTGGATACAGCCAATGTAGCTGAAATCAAAGAAGCCGCCTCAATAGGAATGCTGGACGGCGTTACCACTAATCCGACTTTGATTGCCAAAGAAGGGAAAGAATTCAAATCGGTCTTAGAAGAGCTCTGTGAAGTGGTCCCGGGTCCGGTCAATGCGGAAGTGGTCTCAGTAGATTTTTCCGGTATGGTCAGAGAAGGGGAGGAGTTAGCAAAAATTCACCCAAAGATAGTAGTCAAAATCCCCATGATAAAAGAAGGGTTGAAAGCTATCCGAAAATTGACCGACCAGGGGATTCAGGTCAATACCACCTTAATTTTTTCACCATCCCAGGCCCTTTTAGCCGCCAAAGCCGGTGCCAATTTTGTTTCCCCTTTCATCGGCAGATTAGATGATATCAGCCAATCCGGGATGGATTTAATCGGTCAGATTATACAGATTTTCGACAACTATGAAATCGCCACCGAAGTCTTGGTAGCCAGCTCCAGGCACCCCCTGCATGTGGTGGAAGCGGCTTTGTTAGGGGCTGATATTGTTACCATGCCGTACAAAGTCTTTGAGCAATTACTCAGGCATCCCTTAACCGACATCGGTCTGAAGAATTTCTTATCTGACTGGGAAAAATTCAAATCCACTTATAAGGCTGAGAATTTGTTAGAATTATTGAAAATCAGATGATGGTTCGGCTTATGCTCACCATAAAAAATTCACCACAAAATGATTGAACGTTATACCTTGCCTGAAATGGGAAAACTTTGGTCTGAAGAAGCCAAGTTTTCCAAATGGTTGGAAATTGAGCTTTTGGCCTGTGAAGCGTACGTCAAGTTAGGACAAGTACCTCGCAAAGCTTATCTAAAAATCAAAAGAAAAGCCAGATTCGATATCGAACGGATTTTAGAGCTGGAAAGAAGAACCCAGCATGATCTGGTAGCTTTTTTGAGCAATTTGGCGGACAATATCGGAGAAGAAGCCAAGTATCTGCATTACGGAATGACCTCTCATGATGTAGAAGATACCGCCCTATCTTTGAGGATGAGAGAAGCCGGGAGGATAATTTCAGATGATTTGGATAATTTAAGTTCAGTCCTCAAGAAAAAGGCCCAGGCCTACAAGCATACTCCCATAATGGGCCGAACCCACGGAGTACATGCGGAGCCGACCTCTTTTGGTTTGAAGTTAGCTTTATGGTATGAAGAGATGCACAGAAACCAGGAAAGGTTGCAGAATGCCATACAGTCGATTTCAGTCGGCAGAATAGCCGGCTCAGTAGGGAATTTTGCCCATATCAGTCCCAAAGTAGAAGAATTCGTCTGCAAAAAATTGGGTCTAAAACCGGATAAGGTCTCCACTCAAATTTTACAGAGAGATCGGCATGCTGATTATTTAACAACTTTAGCCATTATGGCTGGAACATTAGAAAAAATAGCTTTGGAAATTAGAAATTTACAGAGAACCGAGATTTTAGAAGTGGAAGAGCCGTTTGCCGAAGGGCAGAAAGGTTCATCCTCCATGCCTCACAAAAGAAACCCCATAATCTGCGAAAGAATCTGCGGCTTAGCCCGGGTGGTCCGCTCCAACTCCATAGCGGCTTTGGAAAATATGGCTTTGTGGCATGAGCGAGACATAACCCATTCTTCAGTGGAAAGAGTGATTATTCCGGATTCCTGCATTTTGCTAGATTATATGCTGGTCAAGTTAATTCAGGTGATGGAAAATCTGATAGTTTATCCGGAGCGGATGTTAGAAAACATATATAGAACCGGCGGTCTGGTTTTCTCCCAGAGGATTCTGCACAAATTGATTGAAAAGAAATTGAATCGGCAAAAAGCTTATCAAGTGGTACAAACTCTGGCTTTGAAAGCCTGGAACGACCACAAAAGTTTTAAGCACCTCCTGGAAACCAATGAGACCTTGAAGAAATATCTGACCAGAAAAGATTTGGAGAGCTGTTTTGATTTGAAATTTTATACCAAGCATGTGGATTATATTTATAAAAGAGTGTTCAATAGCAAGAATTCACAGCAGATTAAACAGATTAAGCAGATTCATAAAAGAAAATAGTTATGAATGTAATCCTTATGTTCGAAAATATAAAGAAGGGGAATTTAGGGTAGCTATGCCAAGAGAAGGTCTGAAGTTAAAAGCATCGACATTTTTAATCTCGCTGGGGTTTTTTATCTACTCCAACGTCACTTCCAATACTTTGACTGTCTGGTTGGCTTTGTTTTTTTGGGTGATTACGTTATTTATAATGTACTTTTTTCGCGATCCGGAAAGAGAATCTCCGACCGGAGAAAAATTGATTTTGTCCCCCTCGGATGGCAAAGTAGTCGCCATCGAGAAAGTCCCCAAGCTGGATTTTTTGGGCAGCTCCGGTACTAAAATTTCAACCTTCTTATCTTTATGGGATGTGCATTTCATCCGCTCTCCCATAGATGGTAAAATTAGCTACTACAAATACTCCAGCGGAAAATTCAGGCCGGCTTTCAAAACTCAAGCTTCGCTGGAAAATGAACAGGCCGAATTGGGGATTGAGAACCATTTTGGCAGAGTAGTGGTAAAAAAAATTGCCGGAGTTTTGGCCCGCAGGATAGTCACTTACATAAAACCGGAAGAGGAAACTATAGCCGGTGCCAAAGTGGGAATGATAAGGTTCGGTTCCCGGGTGGAGCTGATTTTACCGGAAAAAGTTGAGCTAAAAGTACAGATCGGACAAAAATTAAGAGCCGGAGAAACGGTCGTGGGAGTTTTCAAATGAAAAAAGTAAGAGGGATTTTCCCCGGTATATTTACCATGGGGAATTTATTCTGCGGATTTTTATCCATCCTTTCCAGTTTGGACGGCAACGCCATCCACGCCTCCTGGTTAATCATCTTGGCCGGATTTTTTGACGCCTTAGATGGCTGGATTGCCCGCTTTTCCCGCTCCACCTCCCGTTTCGGAGTTGAACTGGACTCCCTGGCTGATTTTGTTTCTTTCGGCATTGCCCCGGCGGTAATTTTTTACTCTTTCAAATTATATGTCCTGGGAAAGTGGGGATTTATTGTGGGATTCGTCTTTATACTCTGCGGAGCTTTTCGTTTGGCCCGCTACAATCTGAACGCCAAGTCTGATAAATCCAATCACTACACCGGTCTTCCCATTCCTATGTCAGCCTGCACCATAGCCGGCTATGCTTTATTCTGTTATCAGCTTTGGGGGGAATTGCGTTATCCGGAAATTTTGATATCGATGATAATTGCCTTCTCCGGCCTGATGGTATCCAACATCTCCTATGATACTCTCCCCAGTTTCCATCTGGGGAACCGGAAAAATAACCTGAAATTAATGTACGTGGGAGTAGCTCTGACAGCCCTTTTAATCAAACCGTCTCTGGCTTTTTTCCCTTTAGGAATATTTTATGTCCTCACCGGGGTGGGACGAGAGATTTATGGCATCCTGCATAATCCCAAAAAAGAAAAAGTGTTAGAAGAAAGTTACGGAAAATAAACATTCAACTTTGATGGCTGAAATTCGTAAATTTTAAAGCGGAGATTCTAAGGAATAATGAACTCTAAAAGAAAAGCAAGGCTTTCCCAGGCGGTGGTGTACGTCAAGTTGAAGGAAGGGCTTTTGGACCCTCAGGGCTTGACCATCAAAAAAGCTCTGGAAAAGTTAGGGTATCAGAATGTCAAAGAGGTCAGGTCCGGGAAATTTTTTGAAATAGTTTTTGACTCTGACGGAACTCAGCCAAGCACCAAATTTTTAAATGAGATTTCAGATAAACTGTTAGCCAATCCGGTCATTGAAAAATTTGAAATCGAGGTGTTGAAATGAAATTTGGTGTCGTGATTTTCCCCGGTTCTAATTGTGATTATGATGCTTATAAAGTTGTCGAAGATGTCCTGAAAGAAAAAGTAGAATTTTTGTGGCATAAAGAAACCTCTTTAGATAATTATGACTGTATCATTTTGCCAGGGGGGTTTTCCTACGGAGATTATTTGAGAACCGGAGCCGTGGCCCGTTTTTCACCGATTATGAAGTCGGTAGTCAAATTTGCCAAGCGGGGAGGATTGGTGTGGGGAATCTGTAACGGCTTTCAGATTCTTCTGGAAGCCGGGCTTCTGCCGGGCTCGATGCTGATGAATTCACATTTAAGATTTGTGAACAAGAATGTATATATCAAGGTAGAACGCAATGATCTGCCTTATACAACAGCTTGTCAGGTAGGTCAAATTCTAAAAATTCCAGTAGCTCACAAAGATGGAAACTATTATATTCCCCAAAATGAGCTTTTAGATTTAGAAAGGAATAATCAGGTGATTTTTCGATACTGTGACGAAAACGGAAATTTGACCCAAGCCAGCAATCCCAATGGCTCCTTAGCCAATGTTGCCGGAATCTGTAATAAAGAAGGGAATGTTCTGGGACTGATGCCTCATCCGGAAAGAGCCTCGGAAAAAATATTGGGTTCTGAGGACGGGATAAATTTGTTTCTTTCATTAGTACATTACAGCAACGGAGCAGCTGATTGAAAAAATCCGAACTGGTTTTTCTAACGGTAGCCCTGGTTTTAGCGGCTGTGATAGGGGGTTTGATCGGTGATATTGCGGCTTCTTTCATTCCGGAAGGGGGAGTAAAGACCTTATTTGAAAAAAATATCAGAATCGGCTTGCAAGAGCCGTTCCACCTTAACTTTTATACTTTGGAATTTACTTTCGGACTTTTAATCAATATCAACTTTGTCTCGATTTTGCTGGTTATCGGGGTGTTAATCTATTATAGATGGTGGTATATTTAGACAACTAACTTTTTTGAAGGAGGAGATATGATGATTGGCGGGATTGGAGCCCAGGAGCTGGTTTTAATTCTTTTGGTGGTTTTACTTCTGTTCGGGGCTAAAAGGATTCCAGAAATTGCCCAGGGTTTGGGAAAAGGAATCAGTGAATTTAAGAAAGCCATGCGGGATACCAAAGATGAAATAGAAAAACCTGCGGAAAAGAAGTCTAAGTAAATGAATTTGGATAGGAATTTATGAATATCTTCACCGAGAAGGATGTTAAAAAAATCATCTCCTGCTTAAAGCCTCATTCGGTAACCCAGGAAAAGGACCATCATCGACTGGCCCTGGTCAATGAAAAAGAAAAACGCAAAGTAAATCTGGCCATCTATCCGGAAGCAAATTTAGGCAAAGACAAGGGTTCCATTGTGGTTATCTATGCCGGGAATTGTCATCTGCAGCTGCACTCCTGCTCCGGTTATGTCATTTCTGATGAATTGGGGGAGGTTACCTTTATTGGTGAGAACGGGGGAAAATTAGCCGGTCTGGTAGTGGAAAGAGAAGCGGCCTGTGCTTTGTATGCTAACGTGAGTCGAAAGCTGATTTCGGAAGATTTTACCAAATTGGGTGTGGAGGTAATGCTTTCGGGTGTGGCACTTTCTTTGGCGGAAGATATTTTGAAAAAGGGAAATAAAAATTAATTTTGGATAAAATTGCAAAAAAACTTCTGCAGAATATCTAACCCGTCATTAATGAATCCATACAAGATGTCAACCCTGAGGAGAAATTGAGGCCCAGAAAGAAAGTTTCCATTATCGGAGCCGGAAATGTAGGAGCGAGCTTGGCCGGTTATTTAGCCCAGAAGAATATCTGCGACATAGTTTTGGTTGATATAATGGAGGGTATCCCGATTGGGAAAGGGTTAGATATACTGCAGGCCGGACCAATTTTAAATTACAGTATGGATATAAAAGGGAGCAATGATTACAAAGATATTTCCGGTTCAGATATTGTTGTGGTTACGGCCGGTTTGGCCAGAAAACCAGGGATGTCCAGAGAAGATTTAATAATTAAAAATGCCGAGATTATTTCCCAGGTCACTGAAAATATCGTCAAGTTCGCTCCCCAATCAATGATTGTGATGGTTTCCAATCCTCTGGACATAATGACCTTTCATGCCTTTAAAAAATCCGGCTTTCCTAGCAATCGAGTTTTTGGACAGGCCGGAGTTTTGGATTCCATCAGATTCAGAACCTTCGTGGCTTTGGAATTGGGAGTTTCACCGGCAGATGTTCAAGCTATGGTCTTGGGCGGACATGGAGATTCTATGGTGCCCTTGCCAAGATATACAACCGTATCCGGAATTCCTTTAGGTGAACTTTTATCTTCAGATAAAATAAATCAGCTGGCCGAAAGAACCCGCAATGGAGGAACTGAAATTGTAGCGTACTTAAAAACCGGCTCGGCTTTTTATGCCCCGGCTGCGGCAACTTTGGAGATGGTGGAATCGGTTTTATTAGACATCAAGCGAATTTTACCGGTTTCGGCCTATGTAAAAGGGGAATATGGTTTAAAAGATTTGTACATAGGGGTTCCGGTTCAATTGGGAGCTGGAGGGATTGAAAAGATTGTGGAACTAAAATTGTTACCGGATGAAAAAGAAGCTTTACATAATTCAGCTAAAATTTATAAAGATATGTTGAAGGTCTTAGGATATTAAGGATGGTACAAATTTGCACTGAGGACTAAACCAAACATTTTTTTTAAACTTGCCGATTTAATTTCCATCACAAATGAAAAAATTCAAAAAGCTAAACTTACCTTCTACCGGTGAGAAAATAGAAGTTGTCAAAAATAAGCTAAAAATCCCGAACCAGCCGATTATTCCTTTCATAGAAGGAGACGGGATTGGAAAAGATATTACCAAAGTTTCCCAAAAAGTTTTGGATTCAGCAGTTTCCAAAGCTTATGACGGTCAAAAGAAAATTATCTGGCTGGAAATTTTTGCCGGAGAAAAAGCTTACAATCTCTATAAAGAGTATCTACCACAGGAAACTATCCAGGCCATCAAACATTTTATAGTAGCCATCAAAGGACCTTTGACCACCCCAGTGGCTGGCGGTTACCGCAGTTTAAACGTCACCCTAAGGCAGGTTTTAAATCTTTATGCCTGCATCCGTCCGGTAAAATATATCCCCGGGGTCCCTGCTCCGGTAAAACATCCGGAAGAAATGGATATAGTAATTTTCAGAGAAAATACCGAGGATGTTTATGCCGGCTTAGAATGGCCCAAAGGTTCCAAAGAAGCCAAAAAGCTAATATCCTTTTTGAATAAAAACTTTAAGACCAAAGTGCCCCTGGATTCCGGAATCGGCATAAAGCCAATCAGTGTCACCGCCACCAAAAGATTAGTGAGAAAAGCGATTTTCTATGCTTTAGAGTATAATCGCCCTACCGTCACTTTGATTCACAAAGGAAACATAATGAAATATACTGAAGGGGCTTTCCGGGACTGGGGATACGAAGTGGCTAAAAAAGAATTCAGAGAAAAAATCGTTACCGAAGATGAGGTTGAAAAAAAATATGGCGGAGTCAAGCCGGAAGGGAAAATTTTAATCAACGACCGGATTGCAGATAATATCTTTCAGCAGATTTTAATCAGACCCAAAGATTATTCGGTTTTGACCGCTCCCAATCTGAATGGAGATTATCTTTCGGATGCTACTGCAGCTCAAGTAGGCGGCTTAGGTTTAGCTCCGGGTGCTAATATTGGCGACTTCACCGCTCTATTTGAAGCCACGCATGGCACTGCTCCTAAATATGCCGGTCAAAATATGGCTAATCCTTCGTCTCTGATTTTATCCGGTGTGATGATGTTAGAATACTTGGGTTGGAAAGAAGCTGCTGACTTAGTCCGAAAAAGCTTGGAAGAAACCATCAGGCAAAAAAAAGTGACTTATGATTTGGAAAGAATGATGGATGGAGCCACTCGTCTTTCCACCTCCGAGTTCTGCGACGCGATAATCGAAAATATGTAATTTAGTATAAATTCCTCTTTAATGTATCCAGACCGTGGCTTTACGGGTCCACTCGTTTTCGGGGTATTTTTCTTTTAAGAATTTGGCGGCTTCGGCTAAGGGTTCGGCTTTGTTGGTGGCTTTATAAGCTGATACCCCGGCCCAGTAAGCGGCCTGTGGTCCGGCTCCAGAATAAGGATAGTTTTGGTAAATAGACCTGAAGCGTTTTTCTGCCTCTGCATATTGGAGTTTGTCGAAAGAAAGTTTAGCCAGACCTAATTCTAATTCTGCCAAAAAGTCCTCCACATCCATAAAGCCTTCTAATCGGTGATGTTCGTTGCCCTCGGCATCCATTACCAGTATGGTGGGGGTCCATTTGGCTTTGAAGCGCTGGAACATCTGGGGCTGTTCTTTGATATGGATTTTGACGGGGACGAAATTACCGGATATGAACTGGATTACTTTTTGGTTGGGGTATACCTCGGCTTCCAGCCGAGCGCATCCGCTTCAGGCCGGGGCGGCGCTAAAGTCTAATAATACTGGTTTATTCTGGGATTTGGCTTGGGTGAAAGCCACATCCACATCTTTGAGCCAATTAATGGGTGACATAAAAACCTCCTCTGTGATTTATTGTCAATTTTTTGAAGAGTTAAATCTAACCAATGTTTCCCAATTTATTTGTCCGTCTGTACAGAAATCTTGGACAAATTCAACTGTGAACTTATTTAGTAGTTTCCAATAATCTTTTAAAAATTCTTCATTCTTTTCTTTTGCTTTATGACCAAGCGGTTCAATGAGCTGTACATACAATTCAGGATTTTCTGAAATAAATTCCCAGAAAACTTCACCACAATATTTAAAGTAATCTCCTTTGTCAGGCCGTCGGTCTCTCCCGTAACAACATCCGTTCACTGCTGTGATATTCAAAGAGGAATTCGTCTTTCTTAATATCTTTTTCGCTCTTTTAAAATCTTCCTTCATTTTTCTAACCTGGCTACTATTTCCCCAGTTAGGACCAGACTTTATAGCTATAATATATCTGGTTTTCTTTAAATCAAACTCTAAATCTATACCTTCAGCAGAAGATTTCCATGCATTGCGTACTTTTCCTGCTATAAACACGGCTAGTTCTTCTAGAAAATCTCCAAAAAGTGTTTCTTCTTGAGAAGATAAAAAGGCATCAGTCAATGTTTTAACCAATTCTCCTGCGCTTAAAATATTTTTGGCTTTAAAAAGATAAGGGTTCTTTCTTTTTAATACATTTCTTAATTTTAGTCTCTGAAGACTTGCCAATCTCTTAGTGTGGAAATTGCCTATATTATTTTCGACATAACCAATTACATCATCTATTTCAATTTTTCCCATAGACTTCTCGTCGCTCTAGCAAATAAGACTGAACAGGTTGAATAGATTCTTTCGCCATTTGATAATATTCAGGTACTATTTCTATTCCGATTGCATTTCTTTTCATTCTATTGGCGACTTTGAGCGTAGTTCCTGAACCCATAAAGGGGTCTAACACTGTATCACCCTCTTTTGTAAAAAGTTTCATAAACCAATCAGGAAGTGCCTCGGGGAAAGTAGCACTATGATTTTTATTGTTACACTCTGTTGCTAAATGTATGACATTAGTGGGATAAACCTTTCTTCTGTCTAACCAATTAGAAATATTTTTACCGAAGCCGCTGCCTGTCTTAGAGGTATCTCTTTTTTTATCTGTTTCGCTTAATTTCTTTAGTCTTCCTCTGGCCCAATCTCCTATAGGTAGCATAACTTTATCTTGATACATGTTAAACTTCTTATTTTTGTTGAATTGTAAAAGTCTTTCCCAAGAATCACGAAAACGATTTGGCCACCTTCCGGGGTAACAATTTTTTTTATGCCAAATAAATTCTTCTGTCCATAACCACCCTTGCTTTCTCATATTAAGAATTAACTCAATGACATACGTGTGTCTTTCTCCACCAACCACATTTTCTTTTATATTTAAGACAAAAGTTCCTGTGGGTTTTAGAACTCTTAGCAATTCTTTTGATATAGGTAAAAACCATTCTACATATTTGTTGGGGTTTATACCACCGTAGGTATTTTTACGGCTATCTGCATAGGGAGGAGACGTGACAATCAAATCTACTGAATTATTTTCTAATTCAGCCAATTTTTTTCTGCTATCGCCTAGTATTAACTTAGAGTTTATTTCCATTTATAAGTACTGAACTTAAAATTATAAATATATTCTGTTCTATATTAATAGAATAATCCTTAAATAAAGTCAAGGTGAAATTTCAAGATGCATATTTTCTGTTTGACTTTCCCCTCCACTCCCCTTAAATTAATCCCGATAAATAGAACCCGCCTAACAGGATGGCGGGTAAATGAATATGCAAATCAAAAGCTTAAAAGATTTACTACTCCGAATTTACCTCAAAGGAGCCACTTAATAACCTCCAGTGGTGATGTACCGTTTCAATTTCCAAGTCAAACCCGCCCATCATTTGGCGGGAAAAAACATTTAACCATAATGCTTCGATAAACTCAGCATAAAATGGTTCGATAAACTCACCATGAATGGAGGTAAATACAATGCTCAAGAATAATTACCAACCCGAAATCAAAACCAAATTACCCGGACCCAAGAGCAAAAAACTAATCGCCAAAGATAAAAAGTACGTCTCCCCCTCCTACACCCGCGACTATCCAGCCGTCTTAGAAAGAGCCCAGGGAGTCTTTCTCTGGGATGTAGACGGAAATAAATATATCGATTTCCACACCGGCATCGGAGTCAACTCTCTGGGAAACCGGCATCCGGCTATAATTTCAGCCATAAAAAAGCAGATGGAAAAATCGCTGCATATCCCTAGCGCTGATTTCTATCATCCCTTGGCGATTGAATTGGCTGAAAAACTTTCCGGACTTACTCCCGGAAAAGGGACCAAGAAAGTTTTCTTCAACAATTCCGGCACTGAGGCCGTTGAAACGGCCTTCAAATTAGCCCGCTACAACAAAAAAAGACCTCGGATGATTGCATTCATCGATGGTTTTCACGGCCGCACTATGGGTGCTTTATCACTGACCGCTTCCAAGCTGAACCAGAGAAAACATTTTGCACCGTTAGTCCCGGAAGTCACGCACGTCCCTTACGCCAATTGCTACCGCTGTCCTCTAAATCTCAAATATCCCAGCTGTGAAATGGCCTGTGTGAAATATATCGATGATGTCATCCTGAAAAAGGTGGCTCCCGGTGAAGATGTGGCGGCCATTGTGGTAGAGCCGATTCAGGGTGAAGGCGGGTACGTCGTACCACCGCCGGAATTTCACCCCATGCTGAAAAAATTAGCGGAGAAGTACGGGATTTTATACGTGGCCGATGAAATCCAGAGCGGAATCGGAAAAACCGGGAAATTTTTCGCCATCGAACATTGGAAAGTCGTGCCTGACATTATCACCACCGCTAAAGCTCTGGGCGGGGGACTTCCTTTAGGGGCCTGCATCGCCAAAGATAATTTAATGAACTGGGAGCCAGGAGCTCATTCCACCACTTTCGGAGGGAATCCCTTAGCTTGCGCGGCGGCTTTGGAGACCATTAAGCAATTAGAAAACGGGCTGATGCGCAATGCCACTAAAATGGGGAATTTTATTATGAAGCGTCTGGAAAAAATGAAAGATAAGTATGAAATCATCGGTGATGTGCGTGGCAAGGGATTGATGATCGGCATTGAATTTGTGAAATCCAAAAAGACCAAAGAGCCGGCGCCGGAATATTCCAATAAAATCGCCTACGACTGCTTTGCCAATGGTCTGATGCTTCTGACCTGCGGGGTGAGTGTGATACGGTTCATTCCACCTTTGATAATCAATGAAGAGATAGCGGATACGGCTCTGGATATTTTCGAAAAATCGGTTGAGAAAATCTCTTCTCAAAAGAAAAGGTAATGCCGGAGATTTTAGCCAAGGTTTACCGGGGTGACACAGTTGAATCGGTTCATTTCGGTGGGGTAGCGGTAGTTGACTCTAAAGGCAGATTGATATGCTCAGCCGGTGACCCCAGGTTTTTCACCTATTTGAGGTCATCGGCTAAGCCATTTCAGACCATTCCTGTGATTGAAACCGGTGCGGCAGAGCATTTTGACTTCTCAACCAGAGAACTGGCCATTGTCTCAGGCTCGCACAACGGAGAAAAGATTCATGTGGATACGGTCAAAAACATTTTGAAAAAGATCGGTTTATCAGAAAAATATTTAAAATGCGGGACACACACTCCGCTTTACTACACAGCCAAAAATATTACACCAAAATCGACCCAGAAATTCTCGGTCCTGCAGCATAACTGCTCCGGGAAGCATTCCGGTATGCTGGCTGTGTCAAAATACAAAGGTTTCAATCCCAAAGATTATATTAATCCTAAACATCCGGTGCAGAAAATGATTTTAAAAGCAGTGGCTGAAATTTGCGAATATCCTCAAGATAAAATAAAAATCGGGATTGATGGTTGCTCGGCTCCTAATTTTGCCTTACCTTTAACCAATATGGCATTCGGATTTGCCAGATTGGTTTCTTCCAATACCAATCACAGAGAGTCCTTGAAAACTGTTTTAAATTCCATGAAAAAATATCCGGAAATGGTTTCCGGTCAGGGGAGATTAGATTATATTTTAGATAAGGTTTCGGGTGGAAAGGTAATCTCCAAAGCCGGAGCTGAAGCCTTGCAGTGTTTCGGAATAGTAGGAGAAAATTTAGGGGTTGCAGTCAGAATTTTGGACGGAAATAACCGGGCCAATGGATGTGTAGTGGCTGAGGTTTTAAGACAATTGGGAGTATTGTCCAAATCTGACTTGAAAAAGATGGAACAATTCGCGTACCCTAAAATAAAAAATTGGTCGGGATTGGAAGTTGGCTATATTAAAGCAGATTTTAAATTGAAAAAACATTTTAACCTACCCTTTGTATCCAGTGAAGCCATTAGTTGAGCCATATAAGATAAAAACGGTTGAGCCGATAAAACTGCTTTCTTATCCAGAAAGAGAGCAGAAATTAAAACAGGGGCACTTCAATCTGTTTAACCTGAAATCGGAAGATGTTTTTATAGATTTATTGACCGATTCTGGTACTTCAGCCATGTCAGATTTCCAGTGGGCCGGTTTAATGTTAGGAGATGAGGCTTACTCCGGCTCCAAAAGCTACTACAATTTAGAAAAGACGGTGCAGGATATTTTCGGATTTAAACAGGTCATACCTGTTCATCAAGGCCGGGCAGCAGAGCATATTTTTTTCGCCACGGTTTTGAAAAGAGGGGATTATGTCCCCTCTAATACACACTTTGATACCACTCGTGCCAATATCTCCTACGTGGGAGCGCTTCCGGTCGATTTAGCCATCCAGACCAAAGACTGTGAGCATCCCTTTAAAGGAAATATAGATTTGCAAAAACTGGAAAATTTTATTAAGAAAGTGGGGAAAGAAAAGATTCCCTTAGCTACTTTGACCATTACCAATAATTCTGTGGGGGGTCAGCCGGTCTCCCTGCAAAATATAAGGGAGACGAAGTTTCTTTTATCCAAATATGGCATACCATTATACATCGATGCCTGCAGATTTGCAGAGAACGCCTATTTCATCAAGAAACGAGAAAAAGGGTTTGAGAATAAATCTATCAAAGAAATCTGCCAGGAAATGTTTTCTTATGCTGAAGGGTGTTTGATGTCAGCCAAAAAAGATGGCTTAGCCAATATGGGAGGATTTTTTGCCTGTAATGATGAAACTCTGGCCGAAAAAGTCACTCATTTTTTGGTCTTATTTGAGGGATTCAGGACTTATGGGGGTTTGGCTGGCAGAGATTTGGAAGCCATCGCCAGAGGTTTACAAGAGGTTTTAGATGAAGAGTATTTATCCTTCAGAATAAATCAGGTGAAGTATTTAGGAGACCAGCTGGATAAATTAGGAGTTCCCATTGTTAAACCGACCGGCGGACATGCGGTTTTTGTAGATGGGGGAGCCATGCTCTCTCATTTAAAAAAAGAAAATTATCCGGCTCAGGCCCTGGCGTGCGCTTTGTATAAAGAAGGAGGGGTTCGTTCAGTAGAGGTCGGGGGATTGATGTTGTCTCATAAAGATAAAGAAACCGGAAAAATGATTTTCCCGGAAGCTGACTTGGTCAGATTGGCGATTCCACGCAGAGTTTATACTAATTCGCATATGGATTACGTGGCTTCGGTTTTTGAAGAAGTGAAAAAAAAGAAAGACAAAGTTAAGGGGTTGAAATTGGTTTACGAAGCCCCTTGGTTGAGGCATTTTACGGCTAAATTAGAAGAGGTTTGAGTTCGTGATTTTAAAACTTTTGGGTGGAGACAAGCTCCACCCCTACGCGTAGGGGCGAAGTTTATCTTCGCCCGAAATCAATCTGTTATGAAAGGAACCTTAGTCAACACCGCTTCAGTAATAGTCGGTTCTCTGATTGGCCTGGGGATTGGAGCAAAACTTTCGGAAAAGATGAAAACTATTGTAACCTCTGCTTTAGGATTAGCCACCCTTTTGATTGGATTTAGAATGGCTTTCAAGTCCAATGAAATTTTATTAGTGATTGCCAGCTTAGCCGTCGGCGGAATTATCGGAGAGCTGCTCAACTTAGAGCAGAAGTTGGAAAATATCGGAGAACTGATTAAAAAAAGAGCCAAGTCACAATTCGGAAATTTTGTCTTAGGGTTTGTGAACGCCAGTCTGGTTTTCTGCGTAGGTCCCATGACCATCGTAGGTTCTTTAGAAGACGGGATGAGGGGAGATGCCTCGATTCTGTATGCTAAATCAATGTTAGATGGATTTGCCTCTCTGGCTTTTGCTTCCTCTCTGGGAATAGAAGTTTTATTTTCAGCCCTGATAGTTTTTATCTACCAGGGGCTTTTGACCCTTTTGGGAAGCCAGCTGGCTTTTCTTTTGACAGACCATATTATCAATGAACTAACGGCTACCGGAGGCTTATTAATCGTGGGGATTGGTTTATTTCTTCTGGGAATCAAAAAAATTCCGGTGGGGAATTTGCTGCCGGCTCTGGTGATCGTTGTAATTTTGGCTTCAATTTTTAAATAACCAAATCTGAAAACTGTCCGATAATATGAAAAGTTTCGTATATTAAAAGGATACCATATGCCAGCTATAACTGCCGAAAGCAAAATCTTAGATTTAAGACCCCAGATTGTCCGGGAGAAACTCGGCTCTAAATCCAAAGTCTGCCTTCTATCCTCCCGCGATATCTTCGGTGTCATCCGGGATGTTCAGGTGGTCATTATGGCTTGTAATATTAGAATCAAGCATGTTATCCCCGGAATAATGAAAGCGGCTAAGGAATTAGATGCGGTGGTGGCTTTTGAATTAGCCAAAACCGAAGGTGGGTTGGATGGGGGCTATACCGGGATGAATCCGGATATTTTCTTCGACACTGTTGTCGGGTATGCCGAGGAGAGAGGGTTTACTAAACCATTTTTCATTCACGCTGACCATCTGACAGTCAAGAATAAGTCCCAGGAAGAAATTGACTCCACTTTGGCACTGATAGAGGATCAAATCAAAGCCGGATATACCTCATTTGCTCTGGATGCCTCTTTTAATGAAGTCAAGGATAACATAGAGATTACCTCTCGGCTGGCTTATAAAATCTTACCCTATGGTTATGGTTTAGAAACAGAAGTAGGGGAGATTACTCATGCCGGGCAGAAAGCTGAAATCACAACGGTAGAAGAGGCAGTAGAATTTATCGAGGGGTTGATTTCAGCCGGAGTAAAGCCGGATGTTCTGGGAATAAATAACGGCTCCAAGCATGGAAATTACCTGCCCGGAGAAGAGGCCAATGTGGATTTGAAAAGAACCGATGAAATCTATCAAGCCATTAAAAAGTATCAGGTCAACATAGCTCAACACGGAACCACCGGAACTCCCTTAGAGGTCATTAAAAAAATGCCTGATTTGGGTATCAGAAAAGCCAATGTAGGGACCGAATGGCAAAATATAGCGCACAAGTATTTACCCCAGGATTTATTCTCCGAAATGCAGAAATGGGCCGGCGAAAATAAAAAAGACATCAAATTTGCCACCAAAGTTTTCAAAAAAGAGATTGACAATATCGATAGAAAATCCAAAGAGACAATTGAGCAAAAAGCCTGTGAGCAGGCCTTAATTCTGCTTAAGGCTTTCAAGGCCGAAAAATCGGCTGAAATGGTACTTTACAGGCTGACTCAAAATCAGAGGTTCGCTCAGTAATTTGCTTGAATTTCAACGACTTAGCTCAAATTTACCAAAAAACCACTTGACAAATTGAGGTTTTTCAATAGATTATAGCTGACAAAAGAGGAATATATATAGAGCAATAGTTAAAGGGTGTTAATAAGAGAAGAGTATTTAGGTAGTTGACGGTAGTGTATATATTTAGCCCTTTGACTAGTGCTGTTTTTTTTAGCCGAGTGTTAGGGCTCTAACACTCGTTTTTATTTATCCAAAGGATGGAAAAAGTTAAGGGAAAATTTAAACTTATAACTTTGGTTGTGGTGCTGATGACAAGCTCAAAAGTAATGGCTGCCAGCAACGAATATTCGGACTTTAAAGTGTTAAATTCAGATGCGACCGGCCTGAACCTAATTTATCAAGTTCCGGCTTATGATAAAAGTAAGGTAACGATGAACAATTCTTCCTACGATTTAATAGAAATAGAAAAGTTACCTTTGTTAAAAGACAAGGGGAAACCTCAACTTCCAGTGAGAATTATAACTTTGGGTATTCCTCCGGATGCCAATATTGAAGTCTCAGTCTCAGATTTCAAATTCAGGGAGATATCCCAAATTAACCTGGCCATAGCAGATACTTTAGGTGAAAATTTCGAGCCTTCCCCCAAAAAAGAGTTATTTCCGCAGAACTATTCTACCTCAGACCGATTCTATCCCCAGAATTTAGTGGAAGTTGAAAAGATAATGTGGGTGAGAAACGTAAAAGTTGCTCGTTTAAGAATATTCCCAGTTCAATACAATCCTTTAAGGAATGTTGTCAGATATTATTCTGAAATCAGCTTAAAAGTGAACTTTGTTGGTCCAAAAGCAGAATCCTATTCGCAGGAAAAAGATAGTTTTGATAAGATTTTTCAAAATATGTTGCTTAACTTTGAACAGGCGAAAAACTGGAGAAAATCGCAGAGCGTAGCGCAAAATTACTTTTCTCCCAATCCTTTGGCAAGTATTAACAATTGCTATAAAATTATTACCAGAGAAGATGGCTTGTATAAAATCGATGCGCCTGCTCTGCAGTCAGCTGGAATCGATGTCAGTCAAATTGACCCCCGGACTATTCAGATTTTTAATGGAGGCGGCAAGGCACTTCCTTTAAGCAACTTTGTTCCTCGCCCAACTTTGAGGGAAATGGCTATCTATGTAGCCGGTGAAAATGACGGGGTTTTTAACAGTTCGGAGTACATTTTGTTCTACGGCTGGTCAGTCAACAACTGGGATTATGATTCAGTCAACAACCAGTACAATCATTATACCAATAATTACACCACCCAAAACGTGTACTGGCTGACCTGGGGTGGGAGTTTCCCTAATAAAAGAATGAATGTCAAAGACGGAAGTTTGGCTGATTCCAACCCTGTTATGCTGAATAAGACCAAAGCCAGATTGCATGTGGAAAATGATGGTCACCTGGCAGTCATCAACGGTGAAATTTTTGATTACTCCCGCTGGTTCTGGCTGACTACCCAGAGCACCAGCTTATTTTTATCTTTAAGCGGAATAATCACTGCAGATACCTCAAGACTTAAGGTCAATGCCCGCTTTGTTCCCCCTACTATAATCGTCAATTCCGACCCGGCTATTATAACCAGAACCTTTGGTGACACAACCGAAGCCAAAACAGCCAGCTTAATTGAAGGATTAAATCAGATTGAGCTCAATTTCTCCCGGGTTGCATATATCGATTATTACGAAGTAGAGTATTCCAGCCGAACGGAAGTCCGAGACGGACAGCTTTTTTTCGAATCACCCGATACGTCGGGAGTTTTACAGTATAATATTACGGGAGTAACTTCTACTTTTAGCTTGCTGGATATCACCGACTTATTCGCTGTCAAACAGATTACCAATTATCAATTGGCCGGCAGCAATCTAAGTTTTCAGGACACGCTTTTAACCAATCAAAAGAAAAGATATTATCTGGTATCTGATAATAAACAAAAAGGACCCTTGTCAATTTCAGCGGCAATTTTTGCCAATCTCAAGGATACTCTAAGCCCGTCAAATGCGGCTGATTTCATAGTCATTTCCCATCCCAGTTTTTTAAATAACTTCTCCTCTTTGATAAACTTAAGGCAAAATCAGCACAGAGTGAAACTTGTCAACGTCGAAGACATCTATAATGAATTTGCCTGGGGGCTTTTTGACCCGATGGCTATCAGAGATTTTCTTAAATTCGCTTTTGAAAACTGGAGCAAGCCGGCACCGGCCTGGGTACTTTTGGTAGGGGATGGAACATATGATTACAGAAATTTAAATGGTGTCGGCTCTGTCAACTATCTTCCCCCTTTAGTTCTACCCGGTTCAGTGGCGGATGACAATTATATATATTTTGGCGCCTACGGGTTTTTAGATTCGGATTCCAGCATAGGAACAGATAGGGGAATAGATATGGTGGTGGGAAGATGGCCGGTAAAAACTCCAGCAGAGGTAGATATTGTCTCCAATAAAGTTTTCGAATACGAAACTAACCCGGAGTTCGGTCCCTGGAGAAATCTGATTACTTCCATTGCTGATGATGAATTCAACCGTAATCCTGGTGCGCTCCAAGATGAAAGATTTCATACTGACGATGCCGAAGTTTTAGCCAAATTACATACTCCCACAAGTTTTAATTTCAACAAAGTTTATTTGATGGAATATCCTTTAGATTTTAATTTAAAGAAACCCCAGGCTGAAGAGGCGGTGATTAAAAGCTTTAATGACGGTAGTTTGATAATTAACTATTTGGGTCACGGAAATCCGGATGTCTTAGCCCACGAATGGGTTTTCAGAAGAACTTCCGACATTGCTCGCCTTACCAACAAAAGAAGATTACCCTTAATCTACATAGCCAGTTGCTCTATCGGATTTTTTGATAATCCTTTTTCAGAAGGGATGGGGGAGGAGTTTCTGCGCACTCCGGATAAAGGTGGAGTAGCCGTAATTTCTGCCACCCGTCCGGTATACGCCACTCCTAATAAGACTTTAAATTATTTAGTATATGATGTGCTTTTGCCCGGTGATTCTTTAACAGTGGGAGAAGCTTTGTACATTGCCAAATTTTTAAGACAGCCCAATTTCAATGACCGGGAATTCATCTATTTCGGAGACCCCTACCTGAAATTAGGCAGACCTAAATTAAAAGCTAATTTTACCTCAGTTGTCCCGGATACGCTGAAGGCTTTATCCCGAATCACTGTTCAAGGAGAGGTTTTAGACAGCGTAGGAAACATAAAAACCGATTTCAACGGAACTTTATTTCTACAAGCTTTTGACGCGGAAAGAAAGCGAACTCATTTAATCGAAGCCAATCAGGATAAAGTTAATTACACTTTGCCGGGGAATTCCATCTTTCGGGGAACCTTTCCCGTAGAAACGGGTCAATTTCAGGCTCAATTTATAGTGCCCAAAGATATCAGCTATGGCGGAGCCAATGCCAAAATTTCAGCTTATGTTTATGACCAAACCACAGATGGGGCCGGAGTCCGCGATTCTTTAAATATTGCAGGTTCAGACACTACCGTGAACGACAGCAGTGGCCCTACCATAGATATTATTTTTACCAACATTCCTGGATTTATCGACGGGGACCAGATTCCTCAAAATTCTGAAGCCCAGATAATTATTTCCGACTCCAACGGAATCAATATTACCGGGGAATTGGGGCATGGAATAACTTTGAGTTTGAACGACAATTCCTCCACCACTTTTGATATCACCAGCCAGTTTGAATATGACTTAGGTAATTTTCAAAAAGGGAAGGTGATTTTCAGCTTACCTAATTTGACTCCCGGAGCTAACTTTTTAAAAATAAAGGCCTGGGATAACTTGAACAATTCCACTATTAAAAAAGTCACTTTTCAAACTGCCCAAGCCGGAGAATTCCAGATCACAGAGCTATTAAATTATCCCAACCCCTTTTCCGCTCAAACCAATTTCACTTACAAACTGACAGAGGAAGCCGAGGTCGAAATAAAGATTTATACTTTGTCCGGTAAATTAATTCGTACTATAAGGAATGCTTCTGGTTTTGCAGATTATAATTACAACACAATTTGGGATGGGAAGGATCAGGATGGAGACCAGGTCGCCAGCGGGGTTTACATTTATAAAGCCGTTGCCAAATGTAAAACTTCAGGGAATAAAAAATCAGAGGCCTTGGGGAAAGCGGTGGTTAAAAGATGACGGTAAATCGGTTTGCAAAGCTGAAAAAATTAAGTTATTTTATAGGGCAGAAAAAGCCAGATAATACTACTAAAGAATCAACTTTGACTGATTTTAGGAGGTTTAAATGAGAAAGAAGAATTACGCATTTCTGGTGATTGGTTTAATCATCATGAGTTTGCTATTAGTCAACCTGAATGAACTAAAAGCCAGCACCAGCCAATCAGCAGTACTCTTTTTAAGAATAGCAGCCGGTGCCAGAGCCGCCGGAATGGGAGAGTCATTTGTAGCCATTGCCGACGATGCCACCGCTACCCACTGGAACCCGGCCGGTTTGGGGCTTTATCCTCTCACCAGCACCTGGTTAGAATATCCCATGGATGCCCCGGTGGCCCTAAAAGCCCTGGCCCTGACCCGAAATGACATCCCGGATAACAATTACCGCAGATTTGACGTGTGGGGGATAAGCGACATCGATTTATATAAATGGGATGGAATCTCCTGGAAAAATTGGGACACCTACAAGTTAAGCGGGGTTCAGACCATAGCTGATGTCCTAAAACAGATAACCGGGATCCAGGAAGAAGAAAAGCTGACCCCGTTACAGGAGCAGGTAGCTGCCTTTAACAGCGGAATTTCCAAAGAAGCATTGCAGTCATTGACCGCCAGCCTGAATTCGCTGGTTTTGGATGATTATGCACACCGCCTGGAGCTAAAATCTCTTCTCAACGATGTGGTAGTAACCTGGGAGAAATCCGCTTTAATCAAAAATAACTTCGGAGATTTCTTACGGGTAACCAGACAAGCTCTCTCCGACAGCCAGCTGACCAAACTTGAAAGCGATAAAGTACTTTTTGCTCTGGAAAAATCCATGATTAAAGGGGGAATATCCGAGGTTAATATCCCCTACCGCATCTTATTTCAGGATAGCTTAACCGGTCTGGCTTCGGATGAGGATAATTCACTCTGGGTGGGAACCAAAAATGGTCTGTACAACTATGATAAAAACAGATGGAAAAGGATAGGGAGTGGGGAAGGACTTTTAAATGAAAAAATATCAGCCTTAGGTTCCGTGGCCGGAGAAAACCGGGTCTGGATGGCTACTGAACAAGGTCTAATCAGATTTGACGGAAGAAGTTTTTCAATCTTAGATTTTTCGCAGGGAAAAGATACCGAACCGATTCGACACATTGTGATAAGAAACGACCGGGACATGTGGTTAGCCAGCAAAAACAGTTTATATCATTATGACGGGACCACTTGGGAGACCTCTGCCAAATACACGGTCAAAGTGGGTGATAATTTAGAAAAAATTGCCAAGAAATTTTTGGGCAATGAAAGTGATAAAAAAATAGCCGGGGCAATCCAGGCCGTAAAAGAACTAAATAACCTGACAGATGATAACGTAAGCCCTACTAAAGTTATAAAAATACCCCTGGCTTTAGCTTTGGAGGGGGAGATAACCACCATAACCATTGATAAAAAAGGGAACCTCTGGGTGGGAACCGAGATGGGTGTTAAGAGATTTGACGGTGAAAGATGGAGCAGTTTTGGATACCTTAAATATGTAGTGCCGGAAGACCAAACCGTAGACCAGGTATCTGCGAAATTTTTGGCTTCCTCGGATCCGGCGAAAGTTAAAATCTTGTCAGAACGAATTAAAACTTACAACAAGTTAGAATCCGATAGTTTGGCCAAAGGTTCGGTAATCTACATCTACCGCAACGTCGCCGGCAGCAGAATTTTATCCTTACTGGCTCCCAACGGGGAAGACTGCTATGTGGGAACAGAGTTTGGAACCTTGAAATACTCCGCTGGAATTTGGAATCGTTATTATCATGCCGGATTGGACAAAGCCAAGACATCCTCTATGATTTATAAAGATGGGGAGATGTGGTTCGGCTCGGAAGGCAAAATAGTGGTCTACGCGCATGCCAAAAAACAGCTGACCGTGATGTATGCTAACTGGCTGCCGGAATTAGCCACTGATTTATACTATGCCTATGCTTCGTACGTGCACCATATGGAAGGCTGGGGAACCATCGGAGCCAATATCACCTACCTTTCCTTGGGTAAATCCATCCGCACAGACGAATTTGGCAATGAATTGGGAGTTTTTGACAGCTACGATGCGGCTTTAAGTTTGTCTTACGGAACCCTGTTTTCGCCTAATCTGTCCTTAGGGATGAGCGCCAAGATAATTTACTCTAATCTTTCTGCTGTAGGGGCCGGAAGAGAGCAAGGCTCAGGAAAAGGAAACTCCTTTGCCGTGGATGCGGGATTTATTTACAAAACTTACCGGAATAAGCTGACTATAGCCGGGGCCTTGACCAATCTGGGACCTGACATAACCTACATAGACGCTGACCAATCCGACCCTCTGCCGCGCAATTTGGCTATAGGAATAGCTTATAGGCTCTTTGATACCCCTTATAATCGTCTGACGGCTATTTTTGAAGTCAACAAGGAGCTGGTAGGAGTAGGAGATGGAATCTCCACCGAGGTAAAAGAGGTGGTAGAAAATATCGGTTTAGAATACTGGTATGGCAGTTATGTGGCTTTCCGAACTGGATATATTTATGACCGGACCGGGGATGTCAAAACACCCACTTTCGGAGCAGGTTTGCAGTATAGCAATTATCATTTTGATTTTGCGTATATTCCGGCTAGGGCAGGTTTAGCTTTATCTAATCAGATGAGATTTTCTTTGACCGCCAAATTTTAAGTTGTTAACCAAGGAATATTTTGGATTTTAATTTGAAGAAAAAATACTTAGTTCTAATCTGGCTTAGCTTAGCTTGTTTTTCAGCTAGCCCTTCAATTGCAGGGTCAGATAAAATTTATCCGATTAAAAAAGTAACCCCAGCTACCAAAGAAAAAATTTACTCTCAAGAAAAAGGTATTTTCAGTAGTTTTGTCTCCGAAAGAAATCTTTTGGGTCTAAAGAGAAAAACCCCTTTTGGCTTACCGGAGGTAAGCGCCGAACCGACCCAGGTTAAAACCCTTAGAATCCTAGCCATCAAGGTGGAATTTGAATACGAAAGCACAGATGACCCCACCACCACTGGCAGGGGTCTGATGGATTTGAGACCTTACGATCAATTTGTATTGGAAGAGGGACATGAAATTGACCCCTCCCCGCATGATATGGGGTATTTCTTTATGCATCTGGAAGCCTTGAGAATTTACTGGGAAACAGTTTCCAACGGCAAGCTGACCCTACAATTTGATGTTTACCCGCTGGATAACGACTCAAGTTATAAACTGAATCACCCCATAACTTATTATGGTTATTTTGATTCCACGAGACCTCCGGAGATAGGTTTGACACTATTCTTTAGCGAATCTTGGTCAAAAGCTGATACGCTCACTCCATCCATAGATTTCTCTCAATATGACGCTTTTATAATTTTTCACGCCGGTTCTGACCGGCAATCCAATTTTGATATATCTCCCACTGATACTCCTAATGATTTGTTTTCAGCTTTCATTGTGCTGGGTACTGCCGTGGCGGTGGATAGCGGGAATTTTGCCATAAAAGAAGGATTATTTGTGCCGGAAACAGTCTCACAAGACGGAATTGTCCGGGCTCTAAATTCAGTTTTGGCTCATGAATTCGGACATCAATTGGGTCTGCCCGATTTATATAACACCAAAACTTTTACCACTCAGGTAGGAGATTTTTCTTTAATGGATAATAACGGAGCGGATATAGCCGTCGATTTAGGATTTGTTTCTCCGGTTCACGGCACTTTACCGATATTTGCAGATGCCTGGTGTAAATCTTTTTTGGGATTTACTCAGCCGGTTGAGATTTCAAATCAAAAAAATATTAAATTGATCGCTACTGAAATGTTAAGAAATGGGACTCAAACGGTCAAAGTTCCCATAAATTCCCAAGAATATTTTCTCTTGGAAAATCGTCAATTGGACTTGGATAAAGATGGCCGCACTGATTTGAAAGCCGACCCAACTACCGGAGTGATTTTGGGTCCAGGGAAAGCTGGTCCGGATTCAGCCATTTTCACCAGGGAATATGATGCCCTCTCGCCCGGCTCGGGGATTTTAATCTGGCATGTGGATGAAGAAGTGGCTTATCTGGATTATGATAATGACGGTTTTAATAATTTCGTCTCTAATACTTTGCAATGGGATAAAAACCGCAGATTTATAAGCTTGGTCGAAGCCGACGGGATAATTGATTTCGGGGGAGATTACTACACCGGTTTCGGTTCCCAGGAGGATATGTTTTATTTTGGAAACAATACCAGTTTAACTCCTACCACTTTTCCTTCCAGTCGCAGCAATACTAAAGCCAACAGTCACATCTTTATCACTCGCATAAGTCGTGCTGATACAGTCATGACCTTAGATGTAGCTAATGATTTTATACAGCCCGGCTGGCCTCAAAGATATAAATTTTCCAATAAAAAATCTGCTTTGGTTTTTGCGGATGTGGATTCGGATAATAAGCCGGAGATTTTTATGGCAGCCGGTAAATATCTCCTGGCCTGGAAAGGGGATGGGACCAAATTTATTGCCAACAATGATGTTGATACGGTCATTCAGCTCAACGGTGATACTATCTTTTATCCTCTGGCGGTTTTTGCCCAGCTGGATACCCCTTTTGTGGGACCGCCATCAATCGGAGATTTGAATTTAGATGGATTTTTGGAGTTGTGTATTGGAGCCGAGGATGGGAATGTATATCTGTTCAATTTCGCTGATGCTGATTTTAATGGAAGAGCGGATGTGAAAGCTGGTGCTCCTTTGAAAGTTCCCTCTGGCACCAAAATTACTTTATCGGGGGCAATCGCTGAATTTGAAACACTGGCCGTCGAAATAGGATTTTTTGTAGGTTATGAAAATGGTAGAGCAGGTGTGATTGATGTGGATTTTTCAGACAGCGTAGTTTTGAAACTTCAGACCGGTTTTACCGGCAAGATTTCCGGTCTGGCTACTACCGATTCCAACGGAATTTATTATATATTGACTCAGCAAGATAGTTTGTGGAGTTTGTTAAGACCCATTACACAGTGGAGTCCCAAGACCTTTATCTCCAATCAGGTCTATCCACCAGTAGTGGTGGATTTAGACCAAGATACCAGCTTGGATGTGGTCTTAGCCACCAAGGAAGGAAATGTTTATGCCTGGAATCAGTTCGGACAATTATTGAACGGGTTCCCGGTGCAATTGTCTGAAATCATCGCTTCTGCTCCGGTGATAGGAAATATTGACAGTGATGATTTTAAAGAAATTGTTTTTACCGGTGATAATAAAATTTGGGCTTTAAATTATAACGGGACACTGGCCAGCAATTTTCCCATTACCATTGACGTCGCCAATCCGGTAGGTGAAATTCTGTCCACTGCAGTTTTAGGGGACTTAAACGGAGATAAAATAGCAGATGTAATAGTGGGTTCTCCCCAAAAAGAGGTTTTGGCTTATCGCTCCAGCGGAGAAAAAGTGGCAGGATTTCCGGTTTCGGTCGGCTCGGAAGTAAATCTATCCTGTGCCATATTAAATTTAGAGCCAATTTCAGGACCAATCGATTCCAGCAAGCAAATCGCAGCCATATCAGAAGATGGATTTGTGTATATGTGGCAGGTCGCAGGAAATTTTTCCGACACCACCAATCCCTGGCCTATGGAAGGTCTAAATCCTCAGCATACTCGAATGATTCCTTCAACTATTCCTTCTACTCCACCTATTTCATTAAGACTAATTCCTGCGGGCCAGTTTTACAACTATCCCAATCCGGCCGGAAAACAAACCACTATCAGATATTATTTGACCCAGCCGGCTACCGTGAATTTGAATTTTTATGATTTATCCGGTAATTTAGTCCAGCATGGCTCTCAAACCGGTCTGGCTAACACGGATAACGAGTTTGTCTGGGATTGCTCCAATATCGCCAGTGGTGTTTATCTATGCCGCCTGGAGGCATTTAATTCGAATTTAAGGCAGATAAGTTTTACCAAAATTGCCATAGTAAAATAAGTCCGCCTTTGGCGGATTAGAGGAGGTTGCATGTTTAGCAAAGTTGGTCTGTTGGTTGCAGGATTATTAATGCTGACTGTTTGGAGCGGGCATAATGTTAGAGCTGAAACCCAGACAAATCTGGTCAGCCATTATTTCAGTAAATTGGATTATAAGGATTATTCCAAGCAGATGACAATGAGTAACTTTTTTGAGACCCAGGCAGATTCACTCCCCAAAGCTCCGGGGGAGACCAAAGATATTTATCAATTCAAGACCAAATCAGCCAAGAAAGCATTTTTATATTCTCTGGTAGTCCCCGGCGCCGGTCAGTATTACTTGGGCTCCAAAATTAAGCCTGTCGTTTATTTGGGGCTGGAAGCCGCCTTTTGGATAGGGTATTTTTCTTATCACAGCAAAGGGGAAAATAAAGAAAAAGCTTATAAACTTTTTGCAGACCTCAATTGGGACCCGGGAAAATATATCGATTCACTGACAGTGGTCTTTAATGACTCTTGTTCGAATGATCCGGGCTGTAATGGGGTAGATTCCAGTATACAAACAAAACAAGATTCAGTATTGGCTATGGAGGAATACTTGGGTTTTTCTCATCACCTGCAATTTTCTAATAACCAACAGCATTATGAAAATGCGGGAAAATATGACCAATTTAGATATGGATGGAGTGATTATGATGCAGATTTCTACAATTCCACGAAAGCACCTTCACCTTTAAGACAAGATTATTTAGACCAAAGAAAGAAAGCCAATGACCTTTACGGAAAAGCCACCACTTTTGCGATGGTTTCGCTGGCTAACCACGTTATATCAGCCTTCGAAGCCGCCATCAGCACCCGCAGCTACAACCGCAAAGGGGAAAAATTCGCCGAAGCCTCTTTAAAAATGCGTTTATCAACAGATGAAGAGGGAAATATTATTCCCAAAGCGACGGTTACCATTAAATTCTAAATCATGAATCACCAATACCTTAAGCTCAAATTAGGCATTTTAATTGTTTTCAGTGCCGGAATTATTTCATGCCTCCAGGCAGAAGATTTTTCTCAAGTCAATTTATTAAAACGGGATAAGGTGATTTCTCTTTCTAATTTTATAAGAGAGGAAAATTCACAAACCTTGCTTGCTCGTAATCTTCTGCAACAGGAAGAGGAATTTACCACCTCCTGGAAGAAAAAATCTCCTTCCACAGCTTTTTTATTATCTTTGGCTCTTCCCGGTACGGGACAATTATATTCCGGCGATAAAACTAAAGCCAAAGTATTTTTGGGGGCCGAAGTAGTCTGGTGGGGCTCGTTTTGGCTTTTCAGAACCTTGGGAGATTGGAAAGAAGAGGATTATAAAAATTTTGCCGCCGCCCATGCGGGCGTGAATCCTAACGGAAAATCAGAAGATTTCTATTCCAATCTTAGCTTCTATGACTCCCGGGACGAATACAACCAGTTTACCCGCCTTTTTAACGGGCCCAGCCAGCCGGTTTATCCGGAAGATGACTTCTGGAACTGGGAATGGGAAAACAGCGGTGCCCGTTTCCAATATCGGGACTTAAGAAATCAAAGCAAGACCTATTACCGCCGAGCTTTATATTCTGTGGGAGCAGCCATTTTATCCCGCATCGTAAGCGGTTTGGACGCGGCTAAGACTGCCAAAAAGTATAACCAGAAGAAGGCCTTAGAGCAGGCCGGCTGGGAGATTCAGCCCAAGCTGGATTTGGCCAAATCCGGAATTAAATGGCAGCTTACCTTTCGGAAAAACTTTTAAGTTTTTAGTTAAGGATGACGAATGCCGAGAAAATAAACCCGGTTTATTTTTTATTAGTCTTTTTGGTTTCGGTCCTGTGGGCCTGTTCCGGAACTCAAACCTTCCTCAAACCCGAAAGGCCGTTTGTCCCTCTAAAAGGATTAATCCCTCAAGCTATTATCTGCTCTGATAATATAGGCTCACAACCGTTAAACAGACCCCAAGGTTTGGCTTTAGATAACCAGGGGAATATCTACATCGCTGATACCGGCAATAACCGGGTGGTCAAGTGTGATTCGAACGGGAATTTTCTAAAAGAGGCGGGAGGATTCGGCTGGGGAGAGGGTCAGTTCAATCAACCTACCAGTTTAACCTTAGATTACGGTCTGAACCTGTATGTGGTAGACAGTCAGAATAAAAGAGTCTCCCGCTATGATAAAAATTTGAATTTTGTCTCTTTGGTTCAGCCCCCAGGTACTTCTGATTTTCGAGGGTTCGGAACTTTGTATGGTATTGCTGTAAATTCAGCCGGGGAGATTTTTTTATCTGATACTGAAAATGACTGGTTAGTAAAGCTGAATAGTTTTTTAGAGTATGAATCAAATTTCGGCGGTTTTACTTCCGGTTTGGGAGCGGTTTTGAATCCGGGCGGAATCGCTTTAGACCAGAGCGGAAAAATATACCTGGCTGACTCCGGTAAAAGAAGGGTGGTGGTTTTCGATGCTTTCGGGAATTTCTTAAAAGAATTCGGCTCGGATGTTTTGCAACAGCCCCAGGGATTGACGGTTAATAGTGCCGGGGAAATTTTAGTAGCCGATGCCAAGAAAAATCAGATTTTGATTTTTAATTCTGAGGGGGATTTGATTTTTGAATTTGGCAGAGAAGGAAAAGGGTTAGGACAATTGTTAAAACCGGTAGATATTAAAGTTTTTCAAGACAGGCAGGTTTTCGTCTTAGAGCAGGACAATAATAGAATTCAAGTTTTCCAGCTAACTCGCTAATGTTTTCTCCTAAAGTAGGGCAAAGGGCCCTTTTTTTCATTACTCTAAGCATTGGTTTTGCTCAAGCCGGTGATTTAGAGATTAGAAAAGAGTTCAAAATCATTGGTCAGGGGACCAGCGGTCCCTATTTTGTAGGTGAAAAAAATCTCATAGAAAATTCAGAAAGGCTCTCCTGCGACAGCTTGCTCCTAATCAAAAATAAAGATTACTGGATTGATTACCAGAGAGGAGAAGTCAGTTTTTCCGAACCCCTTGGTTTAGAGGAAACTTTGCAAGTCGCCTATTCCAGTGAACTTATTGCTTTAAAAAAAAGATATTTTCAGCGTGAGCTTGTTTTTCACTCAGAGAGTAGCCCTTCTTCGCCGCAAGTCGTGGAAAATAAGCCTAGCTTTAGCAGCTTGAAAATCTCCGAACCGAATTTGAAATTGCGCCTGCAGGGAAATAAAAGCTTGGCCGTGCAGATGAATTCTACCCAAAATTTTTCCTTACAGCAAAGCCTGAATCTGGCTTTGGCCGGGCAAATTACTTCGGATGTGGAAATCAAAGCACTGCTTTCGGATCAGAATTTACCGGTTTCCTCCGATGGCAATACCAAAAGGTTTGATGAACTGGATAAACTTTCATTGGCTCTTTCTTCTTCTGTCTTTAACGCTACCCTGGGTGATATACAACAGGGAGGGGGGTCGGCTGAGGCCAATCAACTTTCAGGCTCACAGCTTTTTTCCTACAGCAAAAGATTAAAAGGAGTGCAAAGCTCCTATAATAAGGGAAATTTGGGAGCGGATGTGACCGTGGCTGATTCTAAAGGGAGAAATTCCTCTTTCCAATTTTATGGAGAAGATGGAAAACAAGGACCTTATTTATTAAAAACAGGTGATGGAAAAGCTATTGTGAACATAATTCCTGCCAGCGAAAAGGTCTGGCTGGACGGAAAATTGCTAAGCAGGGGTTCAGATTACGATTACAGCATAGATTATGAGCAGGGTTTCCTGGTTTTTACTCCCAGGCAGATTATCACCAATCAGTCCCAAATTTTAGTTGATTTTGAATATTCCAATGAAAATTACGCTACCGATTTTTTCGCCAGTAGAGCTAAGGTAAAATTCAATGAAGGAAAATTTGTTTTGGGTGCCGCGGTGGTGAACGAAAAAGAGGACCGAAACAGTCCTAACAGTTTCAGTTTAAGTGCAGAAGATAAGCTGATTTTAAAGCAAGCCGGTGATAATTCTGGCCAGGCCTATCGCTCCGGTGCTCAGTATGCGGGTGAAAATCAGGGAAGTTACAACAGAGCCACAGATAGTTTGGGGAATGAATTTTATCAATATGCAGGACCAAGCTTAGGCGCCTATAATGTCAGCTTCTCCTACGTTGGTTATAAACAAGGGAGCTATCAAAACCACAGTAGCGGCGGTTTCCTTTACGTTTATCCTCAAAAGGGAGATTATTTACCCATAGTATATTTACCCTTACCACAAAATCAGAGTTTGATTGCTACTGATTTAAGTTTTGCACCCAGTGAAAATCTTCGCTTACAAGCAGAATACGCTAAAAGTTTAAAAGACCTGAATACTCTTTCTAATTTGGATGAAAATGATAACACCGGCGAGGCTCTGATTACTGGTTTTAATTTTCAACAAAAAGATTTCAGTTTTTTGAATTCAAATTGGTCAGCTCTAAAATCACAAGCCAGTTTAAGAATAATCTCTGATAATTTTTCCTCACTTGCTAGAATTACTCCGGTAGAAAGGCAAAATAATTGGAATTTGCCTTTAAATCTCAAATCTGGAAATGAAAGAAGTTTTGAAATCAACAACCAAATTTCTCCTAAAGATAAATTTTCTCTTAACTTTGATTTCGGCTCTATAAAATCCGATGGTTATTTCTCGGCTAAGAGAGAAAATTATGGAATTACGCTCCCATTCTTTTTTTCCGGGAAAATTGGTTTACAGCAACAAAAAGTTAAGATTAACGAAATCGTTTTTGATTCGACTGCAGCTATTAAGTTAAATAATAAAAGAAGTCAAACCCGAAACCAGCTAAGCTGGCAACTGCTTATTAAAGGAGTGGGGATAAACTCCAGTTTTGAAAAAGAGGAAAATCAAGCTCAAATTCTAAACAATTCTGCCCATCAGACAGTGAAAAAATTTAAGTTAAGAGTTGCGGGTGATAATTTTAAAGGAACCTCTTTAGCCGCAGAATTTTTCCAGCGCAGGAGTTCGGGAAATTCATTTTATGGAAACTCAAGTTTATACATCTGGCAGAATCAACTCTCTATCCGTAATTGGAAACAAACTTTAAATGGCAATTTAGAATTTACGACCCAGGTCAATCAATATCCTAGTCAAAAGTCTCAAAGAACCAATCTAGCTTCAATAAGAATAGATATTTCCCCTCCTTCTCAAGTGACTTTTTTGGAATTGCGCTATTTGATCAATCAAAGCGGTGTAGCTCAAAGTAATTATCTGAAATTAGATAGTTCTAAAGGACAATATAATTATGTTGATAGCCAATATATCTCGGTTTCAAACCCGAACAATTTCTTGTCAGCCACTTTGTTCAGTAAATCAGTCCATTGGGTTTTTTCTCCCTACAAATTGAATAAATCAGCCAAGAATTTTTGGTCTTCGATATTGAGTTCATTTTATACAGATACTTACCTTACTTTAGAAGAACATGCCCCTAAACAAAACTTTAATTGGTCGGAATGGTTTTTACCCTGGAGTAATTTGAAAGCAGACTCGGTCTTAATTAAAAATTATTCATTTCAGCAAGAAATAAATTTTACTCCTTTAAATCAGCGACACTTTTTCAAGTTCAAATTGAGCAAAACCTTGTTTGAGAATCAGTTGTATTCAACTGGCAAAATCAAACGAGAAGAGAACCAACAAACGGTGTTTGGAAATTTTAATTTGGGGAAAAACTTTCTTTTGCAATCGGAGCAAAGCTGGTCCTCCAAAGAACAAAATACTTCTGGTTTTTTAAATTATCAGGTTAAGAGACAACAAACCAATTTCACTTTAATCAAAAGAAACTTTGTAATTACGGAAATTTCTGGAGGAAGTTTATATGCTAAAGGAAAAGAGGAAATCAACCAAATTTCATCAGAAGAGATTGGATTTAGATTGAAATTAGTACATTCGGTTTTAAATCGGGGAAGAGTTGCCACAGATGCCAAATGGAGTGAGGTTAGTTTTTCTCCCAAAGTGACCAATACCTGGTATTTAGCCGGTGGTAAAAAAGCCGGTGGGAGTTGGGAGTTAAACCTTAATTTGAATTATAGAATCAGTCAGAATTTCAACTATTTAGTTTCCTACCAGAGCCAGAGCAATTCATTTTTTAGAAATAAAAATCTTTTTAGAATGGAATTGAGAGCTAATTTTTAGTATGAATAAACTTAAATTTTATTTACTTATTTTAAACCTAATTTGTGGATTGGGTATGCTTTCAGCGCAAGAGTCAACTATTCCCAAACCCATTGCTAGAATAGACTTTAAAGGGAATCGAGCTTTTTCTAATAAAGAGCTTGCCAAATTATCACACATAAAATCTAATGATAAGTTTGATACCGAAGCGGTAAATCGAGTGACCGAAAAAATTCATTCTTTTTATGTTTCTCAGGGATTTTATTTAGCCGAAGTGAGCAATCAAATAAGTGAATCAGGTTCAAAAATATATATTATTTTTCTCATACGGGAAAATTCAAAAGCCAGAGTGGGTGAATTCAGATTCCAGGGGAATAAATTATTCAGCGAGGATTACTTGAAGCAACAAATGAGATTGAAAGCCAATGACTCATTTACTCAGTCTCTACTCGAGCAGGATATTGAACAGATATTAAAACTCTATGACCAAAACGGATATCCATATTGTCAGATTCTACCCAGTGAATTGAGCCTGGATGAAGTAGGAAAGGTAAGTTTTAGTTTGAAAATTATCGAAGGACCCCAGGTTAAAATTCAAAAGGTAATTTTTGAAGATGCAAAAGAGGGTTCAGCCCCGATTCTAGAAAGAGCTTTAGGGATAAAATCCGGAGAGATTTTTTCCAGTTTAAGAGTGGAAAAGTCCTTAGAAAGACTGAATAAGATAGCTAACTTAAAGGAAACTCCCAGTTATAAGTTGGAATCAACTTCGGATGTTCAATTAGCAAATTTAAGACTTAAAGTAAAAGAAGAAAAAGATAGCAGCTTAGAGGGGGTATTGGGTTACACTCCAGCTCCCGCCGGTAGAAAATCTTGGGGAGCCTGGGTGGGTAAAATCAACTTCATTTTTAACAATTTCTTGGGGGGCTTAAGGGAAGCCCAGATAAAGTGGGAACGAAAGGATTTATTTTCCTCTAACTTAGGTTTTTCATACCAGCAGAGATATCTTTTTAATTTGCCTTTGGCAGCCAAAATCTCTTTTTGGCAAAAAGACCAGGATACCAGTTATATTCAGACCACTGTAAGGACAGAGTGTAGTTACAGCTGGAATGAACATCTCAATTCTGCTTTAGAATTGAGCTGGGAGAGAGTAATTCCGGAAAAAGAAAGTCAAGCCATTTTTCCTATCAGCCAGAAAATTAACTTAGGTACTATTTTAAGTTTAGATTATCTGGATTTCAACTACAATCCCAGAAGGGGAATTTATTACCAGATGCAGGTAAGTTACTCCAACCAAAAAAATAAAGCTACTTCAAGCTATTCCCCCCCTAAAAATCAAAATCATAATTTGACCAGCTTAATTAAACTGCAAAACTTTATTCCCACTTTTGAGCATCAATGTTTTATGGTGGCAGCCAACTGGGGAAAAATCAAATCTGATGAAAAAATTGTGCCCTTGTTCAACCAGTTCAAATTAGGGGGGATTTCAAATTTACGAGGTTTCCGGGAAGATCAATTTTCAGGTTCGGAAGTCTTCTGGTACAATTTAGAGTATAGATTTTTACTTTCCCAATTATCCAGGTTCTCGATTTTTACCGATTATGGCTATTTCAGTCGCTATACCCAAGAGAATAATAATCTCAAGAAGATTAGCGGTAATAAATTTGGTTCCGGCTTGGGATTGAGAGTTGAATCTAAAATCGGCTTGTGGGGGATAGATTTTGGCTGGGGAGAAGGTGATAAACTATCCCAGGGAAAAATCCATATAGGAGTGGTCAATAGATTTTAAAAATGCTAAAGCTTAAAGCTTATCTAGGTTTAGTACGCCCGGACAATTTAGTTCTGACCTTTTTTTCTGTTTTAGTAGGTGCCTACTTAGAAAGCGGCGAGATTTTTTATGCACCTATCTGGCTGGCTGCTTGCTCAGCTATTTTTCTATCTGCCGGGGGTTATGTAATCAATGATTTCTGGGATAAAGAGATTGACAAAGTCAACAAACCCCACAGACCTCTGCCAGCCGGTTTGATTTCTTCTAAAAATGCCTTGTACCTCTCTGTGGCTCTATTCCTATTAGGGATTATTTTAGCTTACCTGGTCAATATCTATATTTTAACAGTTGGTATAGCCACTGCCATATTCTTATTTTGGTACAGTTTCAAGCTTAAAAAAACTTTTATGCTGGGAAATATCTTAGTCAGTTTATGGATATCTCTTGCTTTTGTTTACGGTGGTTTGGTTTTCCCTAAAGTTTATCTATCCTTGATTCCGGCCGGTTTGGCTTTTTTATTCCATTGGGGGAGAGAAATTATAAAAGACTTGGAAGATCAAGAAGGGGACCAAAAATATCGGGCTAAGACAGTCCCAATTTTGTGGGGGACCAAGAAAACTTTGATTTTGGCTACCTCCATATTTGGTTTACTCATCATCTTATGCGGGCTTCCCTATTTTTTGAAAATTTTCAACTTGAGATATCTGATTTTGGTAATTTTAGGGGTTGATTTGGTTCTGATTTATGTTATCATTTCTTTATGGAAAGATTGGTCCAAAGAAAATTTAGCTCGCTTGAGCGGAATTTTAAAATTGGATATGTTGATGGGGTTATTGGCTATTGTGATGGCTAAAATTTAAGGAGAGGTTGTCTCCAGAAATACTCTTAAAAAAGGGAGGTCTTTATGCCAGAAGAATTGATTGGCAAAGTATCAGATTATTTTGGAAAAATTGGGGTGGCAGTTATCGAGCTGACCGGAAATTTAAAAGTGGGGGATAAAATTCATGTTAAAGGACATACCACTGATTTTGAGCAGATAGTGGATTCAATCCAGATTGACCGTCAGCCGGTGCCAGAAGCCAAAGCCGGGGACTCAATTGGGATTAAAGTAAAGGAATATTGCAGAGGAAAGGATTCGGTTTATAGAGTCACAGAATAAACAGCTTTTTACTCCCTCGACAATTGCAAGACTAGGTTGCTGCCCTTAGAGTTTAAATAAAGATTTGGCTTTCATTATCCTTTTTACCAGAAAAAAAGCTAGTATACTTCACAATCGCTCACAAAATACGATTGGCCGGATAGGGGGTCTACCCAGCCAATCATTAGGGAGTGTCAAAACAACAGCCGTCCGTGGAAAGCGGGCCCCACTTTCGACTGCTTTTTAATATACGTAATAATTTAAAATTTGTCAAATCAAAATCAAAAATAAATTACATTTTTTTTCATTTCAACAAACGGGTGTTCAGGTAGAATTTGGCACAACCCTGCTAATCTCTTGACAGCAGGAGATTTTAAACTATTTTTATATTTTGTGGTCAAAATAATGGTCAGGCTTGGCCATTTTGAGACCTAAAATAAAAGAAACGGAAATTAATGTAATTGGTGGAAATTGGCTTAACTTTCGTATGTATAATTACGATTTAAGATAATAATTACAAGACTTGGATTAAGATTAACTGTTTTAAGGAGGGATAATGCATCAGGATATTAAGGCCATTCAGGAAAAAGTAGCTCAGGAATCTTTGTTTACACGACAGCTTATAGCTGAAATTGAAAAAGTAATCGTAGGTCAAAAATATCTATTAGAAAGACTTTTAATCGGAATCTTAGCCAACGGGCATATTTTAATTGAAGGAGTGCCGGGCTTGGCCAAAACTTTGGCGGTTAAAACCCTTTCAGATTGCATCCAGACCAGATTTCAAAGAATCCAGTTTACCCCGGATTTATTACCGGCCGACTTAGTGGGAACCTTGGTTTACAATCCCCAGAACGGCGGTTTTTCCACCAAAAAAGGACCGATTTTTTCCAATCTAATTTTAGCCGATGAAATCAACCGGGCTCCGGCCAAAGTGCAGTCAGCTCTTTTAGAAGCTATGCAGGAAAGGCAAGTCACCATCGGTGAAAATACTTTCAAATTAGATGAACCTTTTCTGGTGTTGGCCACTCAAAATCCAATAGAACAGGAAGGAACTTATCCTCTGCCGGAAGCTCAGGTGGACCGCTTTATGCTGAAGCTCAAAGTCTCTTATCCTAATAAAAAAGAAGAACTGGAAATAATGGAAAGAAATACCACAAACCAGCTTCCTCAGGTAAAAAAGGTAATTTCTCCCTCGGATATAATCAAAGCCAGAGCCGTTTTGTATGAAATTTATGTGGATGATAAAGTTAAAGAATATATGGTGAATATTGTGCACGCCACCCGAAATCCGGAAGAGTATAATTTGAAAATAAAAGATTTGATTGCTTATGGGGCTTCTCCTCGTGCCAGTATATATCTAAATTTAGCATCTAAAGCTCAGGCCTTTATCAGAGGACGTGGGTATGTTACACCGGAAGATGTTAAATCCATCGGAATGGATGTGCTGCGTCACCGTGTAATTGTCACTTACGAAGCTGAGGCTGAAGAGGTGAGTTCAGAAGATATTGTGAAAAAGATTTTTGATGAGATCGAAGTGCCCTAGTTTTTAAATAACCCTGCGGGTAAACCGAGAAAGTCTTGGTAAATTACCCTAAACCACCGGAATAAAAATGTTACCAAAAGAAGTTATCAAAAAAATCCGTAAAATAGAAATCCGGACCAAAAAATTGGTCAATGATGTTTTTTCCGGTGAGTATCACTCCGTCTTCAAAGGCCAGGGGATGGAGTTTCAGGAAGTCCGAGAATATCAGCCGGGAGACGATATCCGAATAATCGACTGGAATGTGACGGCCCGCTACGGCTTTCCCTTTGTCAAAAAATTCCAGGAAGAAAGAGAATTAACAGTGGTCATTTTATGGGATGCCAGCTCTTCCGGTAAATTCGGCACCCAGGAGAAAATGAAATCTGAATTAGCGGCTGAAATCTGCTCCCTTCTGGCTTTTTCCGCCATAAAAAATAACGATAAAGTGGGAATGATTATTTTTACCGACCAGATTGAAAAATTCATTCCTCCCCAAAAAGGTAGCTCCCACGTCTTACGCTTGATCAGAGAAGTGTTATACTATCAACCTAAGAATAAAGGAACCAATTTAGCTTTGGCCCTGGATTTCCTGGGAAGAGTTTTAAACCGTCGAGCCGTGGTATTCATCGTCTCTGATTTCTTAAGTTCTAACTACGATAAACCCTTGAAAATAGCCAACCGCAGACATGACGTAGTGGCCATCCGCATAACCGACCCCAGAGAATTAGAACTGCCTGCGGTCGGATTTTTAGAATTGGAAGATGCTGAGACCGGAGAGCAGATTCTAGTGGATACCCAGAATTTCTTGGTGCGAAAACAGTTTGCCATGTTTGCCAATTCGGAAAGAGAAAAATTAAGCAGAAGGTTCAAATCCATGAATTTAGACAGCGTGGAGGTATCTACCGGTAAGTCATACATAATTCCCTTGGTGACTTTTTTTAGACAAAGAGCCAAAAAATATAGATAAAATTCAAACAGAAAGGAAGAAATTAATATGGATTATAAGAAAATCTCGCTGGGACTTCTGATTGTGACAGTCGTTTTATTAGTGGGCCTAATTTTAACGTATCTCAAAATGCAAGGTTTATCCGCCAGTAAGATAGACGAGTCCGGTCAGGCAAATTCTGCCACAGAATTAGAAGCCCTGTCAGTTCTGGACCAGCCCAAAAAAGAGAAAGGGGCTAAAGTAATCGCTAAAATAGGCAAAAGAGAGATTACTCTGACCGAATTGGAAGGAGAAATTCAAAAATTACCACCCCAGATTTCAGTAAATTTCAAGGATAAAAAACAGAGGGTGGAATTCTTGCGGCAGTATATCGGGCTTCTGCTTCTGTATGACCGGGCTTTAAAAAAAGGGTTGGGTCAGGACCAAGAGGTTTTAAAGCAGACCATGGAAACCAAAAAAGGGTTGATGGTGGATAAATATCTGGCCAGTGAGATTCCTATACCCCAGGTTACTGATGCAGAAATGAAGCTTTTTTATGGGATGAATAAAGAGCGTCTGCCAGGAATGAAATTCGAAGATATAAAGGATAAAATAGAAATGGAGTTAATTCAACAGAAACGGAGAGAATCTTATAATAGTCTAGTCGCCAAATTAACCCAGGCCGAAAAAGTCGAGATTTTTGAAGATAAATTGTAGAATTCTTTGACAGATTTTGAATTTTTGAAAAAAATGAAATTTGTAAAATTACAGAACCTGAAGGTAATTGGGTCAATCTTACTGTTATTGTGCAGTTTTTCTCTCATTTTAGCTGGAGAGCAGACGATTTCGGTTCAGTCTAGAGTGGATAAAAACTCGATTACCATCGGTGACAGAATTAAATACAGCCTAACCATTAAGTATAATCCTAAAGCAAAACTTCTGCCTTTGGATTTCGGCACTCGACTGGGAGAATTTGAGGTCAAAGACGTAAAAACCTATCCGGAGCAAAAGAGTAAAAAGCAAATTATCAATAAAACAGAATTTATAATTACCACCTTCAACACCGGTAAATTTGTAATTCCTCCCCTAGCCATAATCTATCAAGATGAGCAGGGAATCCCCAAATGGGTTCTGTCAGATAGCATATCAATTGAAGTCAAGTCCGTCCCCAAAAAAGCCACGGATACGGATGATATCAGAGGTTTAAAACCACCCCGGGAGATACCGGGCAGTATCTGGATTTATATTATCTCAGCATTTTTATTAATCTCAGCGGGTTTGGGGTATTGGTATTATCGTAAATTCCTGATGAGAAAACCGGTAGTAGCAGAGCCAGAAATCAAACGGCCGGCTTGGGAAGCGGCCTTAGAAGAATTGGAAAATTTACGAAAAACGGATTTAGTCAATAGCGGGAAAGTCAAGGAGTATTATTTCGGACTCTCGGAAATCTTGCGCAAATACATGGAAGACAGGTTCAATCTGGCCTGTATAGATAGAACCAGCGAAGAAATCAAGGCCGAGTTGAAAAATGGAATCTTAGAGCAAAATATAAAGGACAGGTTTTTAAATTTTTTGGTTGAGTCGGATCTGGTGAAATTTGCCAAATATATCCCGGCCCAAAAGAAAACCGAAGGGGATTGGGAAATGGTGTATAATTTAGTGAAAGAGACTATTCCAGCAGAACCAACAGAGTTGTCTTTTAAACAGGAAGAGCCAATGGAGGTTGGGCATGTTTAAATTTGTTTCTCCCCACTGGCTTTTGTTACTTCTGGCGGTGCCGCTCATGATTTATTTCTATTTCCAAAAAAGAAAAATCAGAAACTCCAGCTTGCAATATTCTGATTTAAGTCAACTTAAGAAAGTGAGAATTTCATCCTGGGTGAAAAGGAGAAACATTCTGCCGATTCTGCGCATCTTGGCTATTACATTTTTGTCCTTGGCGCTAGCTCGGCCCCAGATGGGAAGAAAAAGCCAGGAGGTCTCTTCAGAGGGGATTGACATTATGTTAGCCGTAGATATTTCCGGCAGTATGAAAGCGGAAGATTTTAAACCCCATAATAGGCTGTATGTAGCCAAAGAAGTTTTAAAACAGTTCGTTTTGGACCAGAAATCCAATCGAGTGGGGCTGGTTATCTTTGCCAAAGAAAGTTTTACTCAGTGTCCTCTGACTTTAGATTATGGAGTTTTGCTGAATTTTATTGACCGGGTCGATTTTGGGTTAATCGAAGATGGAACCGCCATTGGTTTGGGGTTAGCTAATGCGGTCAATCGACTGCGGCAATCAACAGCCAAAAGTAAGGTAATAATTTTATTAACTGATGGAATCAACAATTCTGGTGAAATCGACCCTGTGACCGCAGCTCAGCTGGCGCAGGCTCAAAATATAAAAATCTACACTATCGGGGCCGGAAAGCCAGGTATGGCTTTGTATCCGATAGACGACCCCACCTATGGCAAAAGATATGTGTATATCTCCAATGAGCTGGATGAAGTCACCCTGAAAAAAATAGCTGAAATTACCGGCGGCCAATATTTCCGAGCCAAAGATGAAAAAGGGTTAGCTACCATTTACAAACAGATTAGCGAGATGGAAAAAACCAAAATTAAAGTCAAGGAATATACCCAGTATAATGAACTTTTTCCGTTCTGGCTTTATTTAGGACTGGGAACGGTTTTAGCTGAAATCTTTTTAGCCAACACCAAATTCAGAAAGATCCCCTGATATGAAATTCGGAGCCAATTATTTCTTATACCTTTTATTTTTCTTGCCCGCCTTGTGGGTTTTATGTAAATGGGCCGAGAAGAAAAAACAGAAAGCCAAAGCCAGATTCGGGAATTTAGAGTTAGTTAGCAAATTAGAAGAATCTCATTCTGCTCAAAAGTACAATTTGAAAAAATATCTGCTGATGCTATCGGTTTTCTTTTTAATTTTAGCTTTAGCCCGCCCCCAATGGGGGACCCGCTTAGTCACAGTGACCAGAGAAGGCATCGATATTGTAATAGCCATAGATGTCTCAGCTTCCATGTCAGCGACTGACATCAAGCCCAACCGGATTAGCAAAGCCAAACAGGAAGTAAATGGTCTTTTGGATAAATTAAAAGGGGATAGAGTAGGAATTGTAGTATTTGCCGGATCGGCTTTCATATTTTGTCCTTTGACTTTGGATTATAAAGCGGCCCAAATGTTTTTGGACAATGTGGAGATCGGGGTAATTCCCAAACCCGGCACTGCCCTTGGAGACGCCATACGTACTTCCATTTTAGGATTCAATCAGAAAGAGAAAAAACATAAGGTTCTGATACTTCTGACTGACGGAGAGGACCACCAAAGCGAACCGCTCCAGGCCGCGGAAGAAGCTGCCCAAGCCGGAATTAAAATTTATAGCATAGGCATAGGTACAGAAGCCGGGGAGCCGATTCCGATACAAGATGAGAAAGGATTTGTGGCCGGCTTTAAAAAAGATGAGGCAGGAAACGTAGTTTTAAGCAGGTTGGACCAGACCACCTTACAAAAAATCGCCTTAAACAGCGGTGGGAAATATTATCAGGCCACCACCGGAGAGATGGAGCTAGATAAAATTTATAACGAAGTTTCCGGTATGGAGAAAAAAGAGTTACAGGGGAATCTAATCATACAATATGAGGAAAGATACCAATTCTTCTTGCTGTTTGGTCTACTCTTTATGATAGCTGAGTTTTTTATTTCCGACAGAAAAAAAGTGGTCCAGAAAATACCGATGGCAACTGAAAGTTTGGCCAAAGTGGGAGCAATCACTCTAATCTTCCTGTTTTCACTTGGTAGTCTTGCTTGGGGAGATTCCTATTCCTCTTTAAATAATAAAGGTAATCAGATGTATAAGAAAGGGGATTTCAAGAAAGCCCTGGAATTCTATAACCAGGCCGGAATCGAAAAACCGGACTCGCCCGAGATAAGATATAATTTAGGCAATTCCTTACATCAGCAAAAACAATGGGAGGGAGCTTTACAAAATTATCAAAAAGCCCTGCAGAGTACAGCGGATATGAACCAGGCCCAAATTTACTACAACCTGGGGAATACCTTTTACCGCCTGGACCAATATCCGGAAGCCATTGAGACCTATAAAAAATGCTTAGAGATTAATCCTAATGATGAGGATGCCAAGTATAATTTAGAATATACAAAAAAGAAATTACAGGAAAAAAAGAACCAGCAAAAGCAACCCCAGAGTAAAAATCAAAAGAATAAAGATAAACAAAAGCAAAATCAAAAAGATCAAGCCCAAAATCAGGATAAACAGGAGAAAAAGCAGAATCAGCCCCAAAGTCAAGAAGAGCAAAAACAAAATCCCCAACCACCGGAGCAAGAGAATCAGCAGCAGTTAGCTCAAAAGCCACCCGGTGGAATGAGCAAAGAAGAAGCGGACCAAATTTTAGATGCTTTGCAAGATAAAGAGAGAGACAATAAGAAGAAAAATAGGAAAATTTTCAAAACTCCTAAAACTTTTATAGGAAAGGATTGGTAAAAATGAGGTATAAAGTCGTATTTTGGTTTATAGCCATCATTTTTCTGGCGGTTCATGTAAGTACTGCCCAAGAGATTACCTTCTCAGCCGGCGTGGATAGAACTCAAGTCAGCTTAAATGAGCAGATTGTCTTAACCATTCAGGTCTCGGGCAATGTTCAGAATATTCCTCAACCGCAACTGCCGGCTTTGAAAAATTTCAATGTCTATGCTTCCGGCCGTACGCAGAATTTTTCTTTTGTCAACGGACAAACTTCCTACACCGCCTCGTTTAATTATGTTTTGATTCCCACTTCCACCGGTCAGCTGACCATTGAACCGGCTGAAATAACCCTAGAGGGGAAAACCTATAGAACCAATCCGATAAATATTACAGTTACTCAGGGAGCCAGTATACCGCCGACTAACCAACCTCAAGTAAAACCTCTGACTCCCTCCAAAACTCAGGCCACAGCTAAGACAGGAGAGGATTTATATCTGGAAGCTTCGGTGGACAAAAAGAAAGCTTATGTCAATGAGCAGGTCACTTTAAGTTTAAAATTTTACCAGGCCATAAACACTTTAAGAAACCCGGATTATACCCCTCCGGCTTTGACCGGTTTTTGGGTGGAAGATTTGCCTCCACAAAAACAGTTTTACGATACCCGGAACCAAAGAAAATTTGCCGTGACGGAAATTAAAATGGCTCTTTTTCCCACTTCGGTTGGCAAAAAAACCATCGGTCCGGCAACCTTAAAATGTTTGGTGGAAAATTATAAATCTCTGCTCAATAAGGACCCCTTCGATATTTTTGACCCGGGTCTTCTGAGTCAGCTGCGTCAGCCGGAAGAAAAGATTTTAAAATCCAATCCTCTGGAAGTGGAGATTCTTCCCTTGCCGGAAAGCAATAAACCCTCAAATTTTTCCGGAACAGTGGGGAGATTTAATCTAAAAGCCAGTTTAGATAAGAAACAAACCGAAGTCAACCAGCCGCTTACTTTAAAAGTGACCTTATCCGGGGTGGGGAATATAAAATCTCTAAATGAGCCCGGTCTGCCTCAGCTGGCCGATTTCAGAATCTACAATTCCGGCACTTCTGAAAAAATATCCAAAAATAACTATCTGGTACAGGGCAGTAAGACCTTTGAGGAGATTTTGATTCCCAAAACCGCCGGAAAATTCAAACTGCCTCCGATTGAATTTAGTTATTTTGATTTGTCCAGTCGCAGCTACAAGACCACCAAATCCAATCCTTTGGAAATAACGGTTCTGCCCGGGGCCGGCCTGGCATCTAATCTACCTTGGTCTGTAAATGAACTGGGCGGTGGTGTAAAAGACATCAATTATTTAAAAACCAAGACTCCGAAATTAAGTCGGGGGGAAACCGATTTGTATAAAAAACCCTGGTTCATAGCTTTGCAGCTTTTACCACTGTTGGCGCTGGGTTTTACCTGGAGATATAGAAATCATCTAGAAAAATTACAGACCGATGTAAGTTATGTCCGAAACAAACGAGCCGCCAAATTAGCCAAAAAAAGATTAGAAACCGCCAGTCGACTCTTGACTGAAAATAACGGAAAAGAATTTTATGCTGAAATTGCCAAGGCCACTTTAGGTTATTTAGGGGATAAATTAAATTTACCTCCGGCCTCTCTGTCAAAAGAGGATATTCAGCAGGAACTAGCTCTAAAAAAGTTTGATGAACAACAGATTAACCGGGTAATAGAAATTTCAGACGCTTGTGATTTTGCCCGCTTCGCAGCGGCATCTTATGAAAAGATAGAGATGGAAAGTTTCTATCAAAAAACTTCCCAAACCTTGATTGCTTTAGAAGAGAAATGGTCGCGTTAATCAAATGATTAGAACAATGCTGAAAAACTTATTCCTAATATTAGCAACGGTTCTCCTGCTAATTTGCGCCAGCCACCTATATAGCCAGGAGAATTCTAGGGAACTTTTCCAGAAGGCCAACCGCCATTACGACTCCGGTAATTTCAAATCTGCTATCCAAACCTATCAGCAATTACTGGACCGAGGAATAAAAGATGCCACGCTTTATTATAATCTGGGAAATGCATACTTCAGAGCCAAACAGCCGGGGAAAACCATTCTTTATTACAGAAAGGCCCAAAAATTGTCACCTCGTGATAATGATATTGAAACCAACCTGAATTATAGCCGGCTTTTTGTCATGGATAAAATAAAAAGTTCACCAAATCTCTCCTCAGTCTTTATCGATAAAATTTTAAATTGGGGAACCGTAAATGAGTTTACTTTTTTGACTTTCCTGTTTTACCTTGGCTCAGCATCTCTGGGAATGGTAACATTTTTTAAAAGGGAAAAAATTATTAAAAGATCTTTGACAGCATTTTTAGTCATATTTCTGGTCCTTATATTTTTTGCCGTAATTAAAATCTCCAGAGATAGCCAGTGGCAGGAGGCCGTGGTCATCTCTTCTGCCGTCGAGGTATACAGCGGTCCCGGAAAGGAGTTCACTTTGCAATTCACCGGACATGAGGGATTAGAAGTAAAAATAGAGCAGGAGAAAGATGATTGGTATTTAGTAGCACTTCCAAATGGCGCCAAAGGTTGGTTTCCCAAAGCCAGTCTAGAAAAGATATAAACTTTTTCAAATCATTTTATTGACACACCCACATTTTTAAGCTAATTTTAGGCACAGCGGCTTTTAGTTTGATCCAATGAAAAAAATTTATAAAAGCAAAAGATTTTGGGGAGCCATAATTGCAGTAACATTTCTGTTGGTCAGTTTTTATGACGTAAACTTAAAGGAGTTAATCAAGACTCTAGGTCGCGTCGACTTAAAGTTTTTACTTCTGGCGCTATTTTTTGAATTCATGATTCCACTGACCAAGAGCCTGCGCTGGAAATTTATTTTAGACCCGGTCAAAAAAATTCCAGTCCAGGAAATTTTTTCTTTATATTGTTTGGGCTGGATGGTGAACGTAATCTTACCGGCTTTGACCGGACAGGTAGCCCGCTCATTTATGTTGAGTAAAAAGCAAAACTTAGCCAAGGCCTCATCTTTTGCCAGCATTGCCTTGGAAGTGGTTTTTGACGGGTTGAGTCTTCTTTTGTTAATGATAGTGGTTTCTTATATGTTTGCCTTTCCCAGTTGGTTAATCAGAGGAGAATACACTTTAGCCATTAGCGTCAGTCTGGGGTTGGCTTTCTTATATTTTTTAACTCACAATCAGAAGCTTTTTTCAAAGTTAAAGGATAAATTCCCCCATAAAGTCACTGAAAAAATCGACCAAATCTCACACTCCTTTTCGCAGGGCTTACAGATGCTAAAAAGTTCCAAACACATAGTGCTGGTAACCCTGTTTTCAATTCTGTCCTGGCTGTCTCAGATTGCAGTGGTTACTTTCTTGCTTTTGGCCTTTGATTTTAAAATACCGGCTTGGTCGGCGGTGGTGATAATCATAATCAACGCCTTGCTGATGATGTTTCCCCTGACACCCGGTAACATTGGCACTTTTCAGGTAGCTACCATATGGGGGTTATCCTTTTTTAATGTCCATAAAACCGAAGCTCTGAGCTTCGGCTTAGTCCTCCATAGCTTGGACATTTTACCCTTTTTATTTTTGGGAGTCTTGTTCCTTTATTTAAGAAAATTTTAGTCCGGCCGGACCGCTCAACTTACCTTTCTACCTTCCCCCTCCACAACAGCCCGGAGGACAGCAGCAACAGCATCCAACATCTGGCTCTTTTTTCTCCTTTTTCATTTGTTTCACCTCCTTTCACATGTTTTATTGAATATCTATTTTTGGATTCTGACCTTACAGCAGTCAAAACAGGCACAGATACCCAGGCAGATTTCCTGGACCTTTTGGGTATCTAAGCTGTAAACTACCTTTTGACCGGCTCTTTTGTCTTTTACCAGACCGACACTTTTCAGGACCGACAAATGTCTGGAGATGGTAGGTTGAGAAAGATTAAAAAAATCCACTATTTCTGAAACTGGTCTAGGTTTCCCCTCCAGCATAAGTAATATCTTCAGGCGGGTCGGGTCGGCTAAGGCCTTTAAAGGGTTTTTAAATTTCTCTATCTTCATAAGATTCCTTTAATTAAATGTTTCATATAGATATATGTGTATTTTACTATATATTAATACGTCACAAAGTTTGGTTTTGCCAACATTTTTTGCTATTATTTTACTCAAATGGAATTGACAAACCCCCTTTTAATTTCGTAAATTGTTAAACGGTTTTAAAACTATTTATATGGGTAAAACAGAGCGACTTTCTCAAATCTTCAAGGCTTTAGGGGAAGAAACCAGACTTGAGATAATTAAGCTTTTGGCTCAAAAGGGAGAGGTGGGCTGTACCCAGATAAACCATACCTTCAAATTGACCCAGCCGGCCTTATCTCATCATTACCGTATCTTGAAAGAATCCGGTCTGGTTTTGAAGAGAAAAGATGGGCAGTATTTTTATCTATCTTTAAACAAAGTCATTTTAGAAAAATATCTGCCCGGATTTTTGGAAAGCTTAAATCAATCATAAAAAGGAGCAATTTATGCCACAAGTAAGCATTAAGGAGGGTAGTATGGATGATCTTGACCGAATTCGAATCGGCTTTATGCTGCCCATTTTTACTCTCAAAGATTCAAGCGGAAAAGAAGGTAATTTAGCAGAATTCTGGGGAAAAAAGAATATACTCTTATTTTTCATGGACGATTATTTATGTAACGAGTGCGGTAGGTTTTTGTCTGAGCTGCAGAATAAGCTAAAAGAGATTACCGCACCGGATGCAGTAGTCTTAGCCGTCAGTATAGACCATCCGCGCTTTTTAAATAAGCTGAAACGAAAATTGAATTTAGAATTTCCGCTTTTGTATGACCAAGACTCAGTTGTCACCAAGCTTTATGGTCTTTTAAACAGCGGTTCTCACAAGGGAGCACCTCATCCGACCGTATTTGCGGCTGACAAGGAAAGAGTGATTAACTATAAAAAAGTGAATCTGGACCATAAGAATGGCTTCAAGGTTGAAGAAATTATCGAAAGTTTAAAAAAATATAAATGAATATTACTTACCAAGATCTAAGAGAAACCACTGAATTATTCAGGGATTTTATTTATAATTTTGAGAAGGTGGATTCTTTTTACACCGGGAATTTCAGAAAAATGGAATCGTTTGAAAAATGTTGGGCAGATTTGAGCAAAAGGAAATATTTTCGCAATGAAATTGCCTCTATTTTAGAAAGACAAAATTCAGAATTGGGGGCCTCTTCTCAGACTTTAAAAAATATCTCATATTTGAAAGATAACCAAACCAGCGTGGTTTTTACCGGGCAACAGGTGGGGATTTTGGGAGGTCCACTTTTCACTATCTATAAAGCCATATCTGACCTTAAGCTGGCAGCTTGGCTATCAGAAAAATTAAAAACCAAGGTAATCCCTTTATTCTGGCTGGCCACCGATGACCATGATTTTTTAGAAGTAAATCATATTTATTCATTGAATCCTCAGAGTCAGGTGACAAAGATTGAATACAAATCCAGAACCGACTGGAACGGGAAACCGATGGCTAAAGTGGTTTTGGATGATTCTTTTAATGATTTCTCTAAGACAATTTCTGCTAATTTAGCTGAAACGAAGTACAAAAATGAGGTTTTGAACAAACTTTTTGAGATTTATAAGGAAGGTCAATCTCTAAGTATAGCATTTGGCAAGTGGCTTACTTTTCTTCTGGGGAAATATGGATTGGTTTTGGTGAACCCGTCAGATAATGAGCTAAAACAATTGGCTGTTCCAATTTTCGAAAAAGAGATTGAGCAAAATGGAAAGTTAGAAAATATTTTCCGAGAAACTAACACAAAATTGGAGCAGAATAATTACCATCAGCAGATTAAAAAGAAAGAGGGGTATCTAAATTTATTCGTAGATAACGGGCAAAGAAGTACGGTAAGAAAGGAAAGAGATGTTTTTGTAGTGGAAGCCACGCAAGAAAAATATACCTCCGAGCAAATCCGGGGTTTATTAAAGCAAAAACCGAATCTTTTCTCCCCCAACGTGGTTTTAAGACCGATTGTCCAAAGCTATCTTTTCCCAACCCTGGCATATATCGGCGGACCGTCTGAAGTGGCTTACTTTGCTCAATTAAAAGAACTCCATCAAACTTTAGAGGTAAATATGCCGGTTGTCTATCCCCGTGCTGCGGTGACTCTTTTGGAGAGAAAAACTTTGGAAATCATGGAAAAATATAATTTAGATATAAAAGATATATTGACCCAGGATATTGAGTCAGTAATAAATCAAGTCATGGAAAGAACTTTGCCGCCGGATTGGGAAGAAAATTTTACTAAAACTCAAGCTGAAATTAAACAGAAATTTGAAAAACTAGAGCAAGAGGTCATCCGGCTTGAACCGACCTTGAAAGAAACTTTCGCCACCACCAAAGGTAAAATTGATTTCGAACTGAATAAATTGAAAGAGAAATATTTCCAGGCCTACAAAAGAAAGAATAAAACTGTCAGGGAGCAGCTCTATAAATGCAAAAATCATCTCTATCCGGAAAATGATTTGCAGGAAAGAAAATTTAATCTGGTCTATTATCTAAATAAATACGGGTTCGACTTAATTGATTTTCTATATCAAAATATTCAAGTCGACGACTTTGAACCCAAAATTTTAATTTTAGAGGAACAAGTATGAAAATCGGGATAACCTGTTATCCGGTAGCTGGCGGCAGCGGGGTGATTGCCACCGAATTAGGATTAGAGTTGGCCAGAAGAGGCCATCAGGTGCATTTTATTGCTTACAGTTTACCATTCCGCCTGCAAAAATTCCAGGAGAATCTTTTTTTCCATGAGGTGGAGGTTTCCCATTATCCTTTATTTAAGTACCCACCCTATACTTTAAATGTAGCAGCTAAAATGGCTGAAGTATCCCAAAAATGGAATTTGGATATCTTACACGTTCATTATGCGGTTCCGCATGCCACCTGTGCCTTTTTAGCTAAAAGTATCTTAGGCAAAAATTCTCCTAAAATAGTTACCACTTTACACGGAACGGACATCACTTTAGTCGGGAGTGAAAAGTCGTTTTATCAGATTACCAAGTTCTCCATTGAAGCCAGTGACGGTGTTACGGCAGTCTCCAAATATTTGCGGGATGTGACCAAAAAGGAGTTCGGAATTTCAAATAATATAGAATGTCTTTACAACTTTGTGGACACAAGCCGATTTGACCCCAAAAAACCTGTGTGTGAGAAAGAAAAATTTGCTGCCGAGGGAGAAAAGATTTTGCTGCACATGTCCAATTTCAGACCGCTAAAAAGGGTGGAGGACGTGATTAAAGTTTTTGCTTTGGTCCGAAAAGAAATTCCCTGCAAACTACTTTTAATCGGTGACGGTCCCAAATTGTCGGATGGACTAGTCTTAGTCAATCAACTCAAGCTGGAATCCGACACAATTTTTTTAGGACAACAGGAATGGGTTGAAAATCTTCTATGTTTGGCCGATTTGTTTCTGCTTCCCAGTGATACTGAAAGTTTCGGTCTATCCGCCTTAGAAGCCTTAAGCTCAGGCGTGCCTGTTATTGGCACCAACTTAGGAGGTCTACCTGAAGTAGTTGAAGATGGGAAATCAGGATATTTGCTACCCTTAGGGGATGTGGAAGGAATGGCTAAAAAAGCTTTAGAACTTTTGAAGGATTCAGACAAATTAAAACTCTTTAAGCAAAATGCCCGTGAGAGAGCGGTACAGTTCTTCGATTCACAATTAGTAATTCCAAAGTATGAACAGTTTTACCGAAAAATTTTAAACTCACCGGATTGAACTATAAAGGAGGAGAAATTGAAATTAGACGCCTTGGTTATGGCAGCTCACAGAGATGATATAGAAATTGTCTGCGGCGGTACGGTCACCAAATTGGTTGATTTAGGCTACAAAGTGGGAATAGTTGATTTAACCGAAGGGGAGATGGGAACCAGAGGAACAGAGTTGGACCGTAAAAGAGAGGCAGACAAAGCCGCTAAAGTTATGGGAATTCATCTTAGGGATAATCTCTCGATACCGGATGCTAAAGTGGAATTAAGCTGGGAAAATAAAATGAAAGTAGTTGAAGTTTTAAGAAAATATCGGCCCCATCTTTTCATTTTACCCTACTGGGAGCAAAGGCACCCGGACCATGCCAACTGTTCTTGGTTGGGTTGGGACGCGGCTTTTTTGGCCGGTTTAGCTAAATTAAATGACGTACCCGGGAAAGCCCATCGTCCTTTTAAAATTCTGTTTTCTACACTTTCAATTGTTGACAGAAAACCCGGCTTTATTGTGGATATAACAGACCAGTTTAAAAGGAAATTGAAGGCCGTAGCTTGTTATAGGTCTCAGTTTTATCCGAAAAAAACGGAAACCAAAGAGGTTTTTCCTCCAGCCCGGGATATTTATGAGTTTATGGAAACCCGAGCCAGACATTTCGGTTATCTAATCGGGAAGAAATACGGAGAGCCGTTTATCATAAAAGAAAATATTGAAGTTGCAGACCCCATGAAAATGCCGGTCCGGTCAATTTAGGAAGTGGATAGGATCTGGTGGTCCTTGCGGACTTCAAATCCGTCAAACCCAATTAACTTGGGTTGGCAGGTTCGATTCCTGCCCCTTCCGCTAACTTGAAAGTCAAAAGCGAAAATGAAAGAAGAAACCATCAATCAGAAGTTAAGACAATTGCCCAGTGTGGAGGAGCTTTTATCTACCCCTCAATTACAAAAGAGAATTGAGCAGGTTTCTCATGTAATTGTCACAACCAGTTGTCGGGAAGTTCTCTCAAAACTAAGAGAAACAATTTTGAATGGAGATTTGGTTCCAAAGCTAGATGATATTATTGAGAAAGTAGAAGAAACTTTGGAAAGCCGGTTCTCTTTTTCATTGCAAAAAGTTATCAACGGAACCGGTGTTATTTTACACACTAATTTAGGCCGAGCTCCTTTAGGCAAAGAAGTCATTCAACATCTGACAGGAGTGTCAGAGAATTACAATAATTTAGAAATCGAGCTGGATTCAGGGAAAAGAGGTCAAAGGGGAATTTTAGTTGAGCAATATTTGAAAGAACTGACCGGTGCTGAAGCTGGATTGGTCGTCAACAATAATGCCGGTGCGGTGCTTTTGATTCTGCAAGCTCTGGCTTCCGGGAAAGAAGTAATCATTTCCAGAGGTGAATTAGTTCAAATCGGGGGCGGCTTTAGAATTCCGGAGATTTTGAGTTTATCCGGTGCTATTTTAAAAGAGATTGGAACTACCAACCAAACTATGTTAGAAGATTACAAGAATGCCATTTCAGAAAATACTGCCTGTTTGCTGAAAGTGCATCACAGCAATTTCAAAATGGAAGGTTTCGTTAGAGAAACTGCTTTAGAAGAGTTAGTGAAGTTAGGACAAAAGCAAGATTTGGTGACAATTTTTGATTTGGGGTCCGGAGTTTTGCTTGACACCAAACAATTTGGATTGACTCACGAACCTACCGTTCAAGAAGCTGTGCAAACCGGAGTCGATTTAGTTGCCTTCAGCGGAGATAAGCTTTTGGGCGGTCCACAAGCCGGGATTATTGTGGGTAAAACAGCTTTAATAGAAAAGTTAAAAAAATATCCACTATATCGAGCTTTAAGAGTGGCCAAGCTGACTTTGTCAGCACTCGAAATCACTTTATTGCATTATCTAAAAAAAGAAGCTACTGAGAAAATTCCAATCTGGAAGATAATTTCGACTTCCAAAGAAAGTTTGAAATCCAGAGGAGAAAAAATTATTCAAAAGCCAAAAAATCAAAAAATTACCCTAAAAGAAAGTCAGAGCTTCTTAGGCGGAGGTTCTCTACCGCAGCAAAGTTTACCAACCTACGTTCTGAGTTTCAATTCTGAGTTTGCTCCGGAAATGTTATCTGAAAAATTCAGAAAGCTAAGACTACCGGTAATAGGTAGAATTGAAGATGAAAAATTTGTCCTGGATTTAAGAACCGTTTTTCCGGAGCAGGATGATTTAATAGTAGAATCTATCCGCAAGGTTTTAGCTTAATCAAAATTTAACTTTTATGTTTGTCATTGGAACAGCCGGTCACGTTGACCATGGAAAATCCTCTTTGATTTTAGCTCTAACCGGAATCGACCCGGACCGTCTCCCAGAGGAAAAACAAAGGGGTATGACCATTGATTTGGGGTTTGCCTGGCTTAAACTTTCCAACGGTCAGGAAGTCGGAATTGTAGATGTCCCGGGCCACGAAAGATTTATTAAAAATATGATAGCCGGCGTGGGTGCCATCGATGGGGTAATTTTTGTAGTCGCCGCAGATGACGGCTGGATGCCTCAATCCCAGGAACATCTGGATATTTTAAAGCTTTTGAGAATTAAAAATGGAATGATTGCTTTAACAAAAGCTGATTTAGTCAAAGAAGATTGGTTAAAATTAATGGAAGAGGATATAAAATTAAACGTCAACAATTCATTTTTGGAACACTCACCTATTATCAAAGTTTCTTCCACTAAGGGTTTTGGCTTAGAAGAGTTAAAGCAGGCTCTGATGGAGATGTTTTCTAAAATGGAGCCACCTAAAGATATTGGTAAACCACGCCTCTTTGTTGACCGAGTCTTCACTATGACCGGAAGAGGAACTATTGTAACCGGAACTTTGACTTTAGGTAATTTAACCTTGGGGCAAGAGGTTGAAATTTTACCTCAAAAGATTACGGCCAGAATTCGTAATATTCAGACCCATAAAAAAGATTTGAAATCTGCCTCACCGGGGAGCAGGGTAGCTTTGAATTTATCCGGAATAGAAAAAGAAAAACTTTCCAGGGGGAATGTAATTTTAAATTGTAATTTGGGAAAAGTCAGTACGATTCTGCAAGCGCAAGTGGAAATGCTCCCGGATTTAAAATTACCCCTGAAACAGGGTAGCCAGGTTCAAATTCTTTTAGGAACTCAGGAAGTTTTAGGGAGAGTATATAATTTGGAAAAAGATAAGCTGGAGCCGGGAGAAATTGGGTTGGTTGAATTGAAAGCAAAAGAAGAAATGACAGCATTCGTAGGAGATAGATTTATTTTGAGATACCCGGGCCCGCAAATGACCATCGGTGGTGGCGTGATTCTGGATTTCGACCCTCTACGAAATTTTAAGAAAGAGACTAAAATTCAGTTTTTATCTAAAAGAACAAAGGTCCAATTGCCGGATTTAATTTTAGGCGAACTGGAGAAGAGAAATTGCTTCCAACCTTCAGAGCTCTTGCAAAATACCCACTTCGGTGAGCAAGAGATCAGGAACGAATTAGAAAAACTCAAAAGCCAAAATCTGATAGTAACAATTTCAGATGGTGTAGTATTAAGCCAAAAATGGAATGAAATTTCGCAGAGAATACAAGATGAATTGAAGACCGAGCACCAAAAATATTCTTACAAATTGGGTTTAACTTTGGCAGAGCTGGCAAGTCGCCTAAAAATAGAGGAGAGGTTTTTGCAAGCACGGATTGACTCTTTGTTAAAAGTGAGGCGGATAGCTCAGCGTGGAGCTTTTCTGTGTTTAGCAGATTTTCAGCCTCAACTGTCTCAGTCACAAAAAAAGGTTGAACAAATTATCTGGGATAAATTTAATTCATCTCCCTTGGCTCCACCCACTAAAGAAGAGTTGCTAAAACAAAATTCTGAGTTTGAAACAGTGCTTTATTTCCTGCTGCAACAAAATCAATTAGTGGAATTGACGGAAGGAATTTTGTTCAAGTCAGATGAGTTTGAAAAAATCAAAAACAAAGTAATTGAATTAATGCAGCAAAAAGGGAAAGTTACGGTAGGTGAAGTTAAAGAGTATCTGGCTACCACCAGAAAGTATGCGGTTCCCATTTTAGAAAAATTGGACCAACTGGAGATTACTAAACGGGTGGGAGATTACAGAGTTTTAAATTCACCTGGTTAAGAAAAGTTTGTATGAGCGGGTTGATTTTTTATAATGGCAACATTTACACTCTGGATAAAAAACGACCCTATGCGGAAGCTATTGCAATTCAGGGTAATAGAATTATGGCTCTTGACGAAGGTATAAAAAACTTAAATCAGAAAAGTTTTAAAAAAATTAATTTAAGAGGAAAAACGGTTTTACCCGGCTTTATCGATTCTCACACCCATTTTGTAGCTTTCGCCAAGAGCTTAAACCTTCTTGACTTAGACAAGTGTAAATCTTTGGAAGAAACCATAAAACAGCTGCAACCTTTTGCTAAAAAGAAAAACCAAGGAGAATGGATTTTAGCCCGAAGATGGAATGTAAATCTCTGGAAAAAACGGATTTTGCCCGATAAAAAGATTTTAGATAAAATTTCCGCTTCCAATCCCATAGTGATTTTCAGCAAAGACGGCCACTCTTTATGGGTGAATTCAAAAGTTTTAGAGAAAGCTAAAATAGATGAATCCACTCCAGATCCTTCAGGTGGTCGAATTGAGAGATATCCCAATTCCGGTGAACCGACTGGTATTCTCAGAGAAAAAGCCTGCGATTTGGTTTATAAAATTATAAAAGAACCGGAAGAAAGAGTTTTAGCCCAGCATTTGAAAGAGGCCTTTAAACTTGCTCATCAAAAGGGGATTGTGGGAATACATGACTGCGAAGATGAAAAAGCCCTGGAACTGTTTGAATCTTTTCAACAGAAAAATGAACTCTCCCTGAGAGTGTTTATGATGATTCCGCAAAAAAATCTAAATGAAGCCATCCAGAATGGTTTCAAAACCGGTTTAGGAAATGAATATCTAAAGATTGGGGGAGTAAAAATTTTTGCAGACGGTGCTTTGGGTTCCAGAACCGCTTTGATGTTCAAACCGTATAATTTGGAGCTAGGAAATTCAGGGGTTGAGGTTAACAGTCAAAAGGAGTTGTTAGAAACTGTAAAAAGAGCCACTAAGAATGGTCTTTCCGTCGCCATCCACGCCATTGGTGATAAAGCCAATCATCAAGCTCTGAACGCTGTTGAAAAAGGGAATCAAAATGAAAATCTCAGACACCGGATCGAGCATGCTCAGGTTTTAGACCCGGCAGATATCAGAAGATTTGCCCAATTAGAAATAATTGCCTCCATGCAACCGATTCATTGTCCTTCAGACCGGGATATGGCGAAAAAATACTGGGGAAAAAGAAGTCAGCTGGCTTATGCTTTTAAAACCTTGCTGAATAAGGGCACCAGATTAGCTTTCGGCTCAGATTTGCCTTTATACGACTTTGATCCCTTGAAGGGGATATATTCAGCAGTAACCCGCAAGAGAGAAAACCAAGATAGCTCCTGGAATCCTAAAGAAAAAATATCGGTCGTTCAAGCCGTTCAGGCGTATACTAAAGGAGCAGCTTATGCCGGCTATGAAGAAAATCTCAAAGGTTCGCTTGAAACCGGTAAATTGGCCGATATGGTAGTTTTATCAAAAGATATTTTTAAAGTTGCTCCGAATGAAATATTGAAAACCAAGGTTCTAGCTACTTTGTGGGATGGTAAAATAGTCTATAATGACCGTTTTTTAGAATTATCAGATTAAACCATCTTGACTTTTCTTCTTTTGGATGACTTATTAAATAAGGTAAAGGATCAAACATGTTTAAAATCATCAAAAAAATCGGGATTTACAGCTTCTTCTTCACTCTGCTTTTTTCCGGTTTACTACATACTGCCGAAGAAAGAAAGCATGTAAAGATTATCACAATAGATGGAGTAATCGGGCCGGTCTCCAGCAGAATTATTGTAGATGCCATCAAAGCTTCGGTCAAAGATGGGGCTGAAGCCTTAATCATCGAATTGAACACCCCGGGCGGTTTAGATGAATCGATGAGAATCATCATCAAAGAGATTCTGAACTCAGATGTTCCCATAATAGTTTATGTTTCCCCCAGTGGTTCTCGGGCTGCCTCAGCTGGGGTCTTTATCACTTTAGCAGCCAACATTGCAGCCATGGCACCAGGGACCAATATCGGTGCGGCTCATCCGGTCAGTTTAGGGGGACAGATTGACTCCACTATGGTGGAAAAAATCACCAAAGATGCGGTGGCCTACGTTAAATCCATTGCCGCTAAAAGAGGCAGAAATATTCAGTGGGCTGAACAATCAGTCAGAAAGTCAGAATCGATTCCAGAGTACGAAGCTTTAAAATTAAAAGTCATTGATTTTGTAGCTAACAATGTAAAAGAGCTTTTAAAGCAGTGTGACGGGAGAAAGGTTAGCTTACCGGTAGGGGAGAGGACTCTCAAGACCCAGGGAATCGAGACTAAAACCATTGCCATAAGCTGGAGAGATAAACTCTTGGCTATTATTACTAATCCCACCATTGCCTACATTCTCTTAAACTTGGGAATGCTGGGGATTTTCTTTGAGCTTTCAAACCCCGGTTCAATTTTACCCGGTGTCGTGGGAGGAATCTGTTTGATTTTGGCTTTCTTTGCTTTTCAAAGCTTACCCATAAATTTAGCCGGACTTTTACTAATCCTGCTGGCTTTGCTTTTGTTTATTTTGGAGGTCAAGGTACCCAGTCATGGGGCCTTGACTATTGGGGGAGTTATCTCTATGTTGATAGGGTCGTTTATGTTGATTAATTCTCCTTCACCCTATATGAGAATTTCAGTATTGGTTATCTTAGTCACAGTTCTGAGCGTAGCTTTATTTTTCATCTTTGCTGTCGGCCTGGGCCTGAAAGCCCAAAGAAGAAAACCTACAACCGGTGATAAAGGTCTCTTGGGTGAAATAGGCTTGGCCCGCTCCCGAATTGACTCGGATGGACTTGTTTTCATTCAAGGAGAGTTGTGGAATGCTTATAGCGATACCCCTATCGAAGCAGGACAAAAAGTGAAAGTAGTAGGAGTGGAAAACTTGACTTTAAAAGTGGTTAAACCCTAATAATTATCGAGAAGCAGATTTGTTAACTTAAAAGAGTAGCGCTTACTCAAGGAGGATATTGATGTTTACACCGGCTTTTCTGACTGTCATAATCATCGGGTTGTTTATCTTAGCCAATGCTATTCGAATTCTGAGAGAATATGAAAGAGGAATCATCTTCAGGTTGGGAAGATTAATCGGTGCCAAAGGTCCCGGCTTGATTTTACTGATTCCGGTAGTTGATAGAATGGTAAAAGTCAGCTTGCGAGTAGTTACTATGGACGTTCCGGCTCAGGATGTAATTACCAAAGATAATGTCACGGTCAAGGTCAACGCGGTAATTTATTTTAGAGTAATTGATGCTTCCAAAGCCATCGTGGCGGTAGAAGATTTTCTTTACGCTACTTCTATGATATCACAGACCACTTTGAGGTCAGTTTTAGGTCAAGTAGAGTTGGATGATTTACTTTCTAATCGGGAAAAAATCAACCAGGAGCTGCAGAAAATAATCGATGCCCAAACCGAGCCCTGGGGAATTAAAGTTTCGGTGGTGGAGGTTAAAAATGTGGACCTACCCCAGGAGATGCAAAGAGCGATTGCCAAACAAGCCGAGGCCGAAAGAGAAAGAAGAGCCAAAATTATTCATGCCGAGGGTGAATTGCAGGCTTCTTATAAATTAGCTGAGGCCGCTAAAGTGATTGGTTCGCATCCAATGACTTTGCAATTAAGATACTTGCAGACTTTGACTGAAATTGCCACTGAGAAAAATTCTACTATTATTTTCCCAGTGCCGATTGATTTGTTGACGCCGTTTATTCAGAAACAGGATAAGAAGGGGGAGAAGTAGTTTTAAATTGTAAATAAAATGGGTAGCCCAGTGGCGGAAGCCACTGGGCTCTTCTATATCTGATAACGATATTCAAAAATTTTATTCAGAGGGGATTCTTCGCCCCGATTTATGGTTACGCCTACGGCATCCCGAGAAAAACGAGGGACACCATCCCGTAGGGGTCGGGGCTCAGAATGATGCCAAAGTTTCAGTAATTGGGTAGCCCAGTGGTTTCTACCACTGGGCATCTTTTTTTACTTCAGGAGCTACGCTAATACAACATGTTAACATCGAGATTCTTCGCTTCGCTCAGAATGACAAAGAGAAAATAAAAAAGAGGGTGCTTTTGGGTACCCTCTTTTAAATTAGTTAAAGCTAGGCGGTTACATTTTTTCTTCAGGGCTACCTGCAAACATCTGTCGCACTTTGTCCGCCATGACGTGAATCTTTGCCACGGTCTTGGGGTTGTCAGAGGTAACCAATCCAATGGAACCGGTCTTAGTCAAAACCCATTCATCCTTAGCGCCATCCTTCATAACACTGAACCACTCCTGACAATGCTGACAAAGTTTCCCTTGTGTCTCTTTAGCCGTCATTTTTTCAAGTCCAGCGCCGGCAGTTTCCATGGCAGTACACATCTTATGAATATCTGTCAATTCCTTTTCCGTGGCGGTCGGGAAAGCATGAATAAAAAGGGCACCATTCTTTAGATTATGAACCTCATGCTTCATATTCATCCACCAGGCCTGCTCCATATAAGGAATCATGCTCTTGCACATCTCACACTTGGCAAAATCAGCCTTCATCTGAGTCATCATCTGCTCTGGCGACATCTGGGTCTGCTTTTCCCCGCCTGCCCAAGCCAAAAGGGCAATTATAACCACCAAACCTAAACTTGAGATTAAAATTTTCTTCATTTCTTTTTCACCTCCTCCAAAACGTTAGCTTGATTGTTAATCACTTATAATATATTGAATAATAAAAAAAAGAGCAAGTAACAGTTACCCATTACCTGCTCTTGGTTACTTCATAAAAAATTAATTTATGTTGAACTTCTTCACGGCATTGCGCAGAGCATCAGCGTGTCCCTGCTCACCTTTACCGACGTTTTCAAAGAGCTTGCCCAGTTCGGTTCTTCCTTCGGCATAAGCCATCTTGGCCAGTTCCGGGAACCAAACCGTAGCCACGAAATCCTCCACCACTAAAGCGGCCTTGACATTGAAATCAGAATCACCGGTAACACCCTTGACAAAGGGCAGGTTTAATAACTTTTCAGCTAATTCCATTCCTGACATTTGATTACCTCCATTCTTTTAAAAAGGTTTCGAATTTACCGGAGAAGTAATCTTCTCCCCCTGCTAAATCCTCAAATACTGCAGCTAAATCAGGTTTACCTTCATTTTTGGCGGCTGCCGCATACTTGTTGTGAGTGTCCGTTTCATGGGCTTCCAGGTCGATGCACATTTCCACGTATTCTTTCAGAGTAAAGGGATTATCTTTGCGGCTTTGCACTTTATCTATCCATTTTTGATACCACACTTCGGCCATTTGATCCTCCTCCTTTCGTTTTTATTAAATCTTGCCTAAATGGCTACGCCATGCTGTAAGCAAAAGATAAGACAAGCTCCGTAGTTTGTCAAGTTTTTTTTAAGATTTTTAAAAAAATTTTTCTAATAGAATTATGGCAAGAAAATTCTAGTTGAGATAAATAATAAAGAAGAAGGAGAAATAAGCTAAACTGCTGTAAAATTCAACTCTCAGGTTGATCCTCCTTATTTTTTTCACGCTTTAGGTTAATCTTTTGTTATTACTTTACAAGGCGGACTGGTCTAGGCTGGCGGAATTCCCCAACTCCCCCTTCCGCCCGCCCGCCCGAAACTGAAAAGTGAAGGCGGGAACCGGAAGCGGAAAGGACGATTTTCCTTCGACTTCGCTCAGGATGGTGAGCCCGTGGAATCACAAGTTTTTCTTTGGCGGTTATAAAGCAAAAAGGTATTAACAAGCAGCAAAATCATCAGGCCGATGTAAGAAACAATCTCAAGGGGAGTTCCTTGAAAGCTCTCGTTTACGCCATTGTATAAAATCCAAAGAAAGAACATTATATTTCCAGCAATGGCGAGATAACGACATAAATTGTACAATTCTGAATTTTCCATAATTTCTATTATATCAAATTATGCTCTTTGGCGGCAAATTCTCTGATATTTATTTTTCAGCCAACTCCTTGACCTTTGGTAAAATCCTATCCCATATCTTAACGGTCATGCGAAAATATTTTTCTCCGTAACCTCATAGGTTGTTCCGTCTTCCTTGTTAAGAGTTGGTCTTTCAGGATTGCTAACATCGCTGAGGTATATCTAAGAAGTTTGTGTTGTTGAAGCGCGGTTACATTTCCCTCAACGCGTACTATTCCCGCCTTATCTTTCCAGAGCATGGGAGAGCCAAGCTTGCAATCCGATTCGATCGTAAACGGCTCTCCGCCCGTAAATTCAGACGTCCATTGATCAGCATACTCGGACTTAGTCAGAACATCCCACACTTTTGATGCTGATGCATGTATTTCAATAGTTTTATCTACAAAAGTTTTTTCATAATCTTGTTTTATCAAATCTTCTATTGGAAGACTACATTTTTGTAATCTTCTCGACCGTATTCCAGTTGCGTGTCGTTACATTTTTACCAAATTCTTTTTCGATGGCGCCCATGAGATCGACAGTGCCCTTCTCTGGTGATAGACGAAGTACGCTACATACTGTAGCGTCGGTGACGCTTAGAATTTGAAAGTCCTTGCTCGGTAATTCTGGAATCTTGAGGCTCTTTGGCTTCTCCGATAGAAACGTAACGTAAAGGCGCGTCTCGGGAGTGACTTTTATCCCTTTAAACGGCTCTGATTTAATGAGCTTTTCGATATCGCGCACGGGACGTAGGAGTACGGAGATGGGGAAACCAAACGTTTTTGCGAGAGCTGCCTCGAGTTTTTTTGTGAGCAACAAGAGATTTTCTTTTTCCGCTTCAAACACAACATTGCCGCTCGCAAGAAGCGTTTTCACATTAATATACCCAATTCCTTCCAATGTTTTCTTGAGCTTGGCCATGGGCACCTGATGCCCGCCCACATTTATGCCCCGCAACAAGGCAATGTATTTATTCATGGAATTTTTTACCTTGCGCCATCATAGCAAGGATGATTCTCATTCTTTTTTCTCTCGTTTCCGGTTTCTTTGCAGTTTGCAAGCGCCATATGATTGAATAGCGGTTCGCCTTATTAAGCGTATCAAAAAATGCTTTTGCTTTTTTATTCCTTGAGAGCGCTTTTAGGAAATCTGCGGGAATAGTTGCGGCACTCGGCGAATCATATGCCCTGTCCCATCTGCCGTCTCGCTTTGCCGCTTCCACTTCTTTGAGTCCTGCCGGTTTCATTCGCTTTGCTTTGAGGAGCCGGGCGATGTGCTCCCTATTTCGTTTAGACCAAATACTCCGGCTCCGCCTCGGTGTAAATTTCTGTAACCACGACTGTTCATCGTAGGCATCCTTTTGTCCATCAATCCACCCATAGCACAACGCTTCATTGAGTGCTTCTGTGTAGGTAACCGTTGTCTTGGCGGAATCCTTTTTAAAGATGCGAAGCCAAACTCCAACTGATTTTGTGTGATTTTTAGCAAGCCATCCACCCCATTTTTTGGCCGATGTGAACGAGATGATTGGTATCTTTGATGTTGCGTTCATATTTTTCTTTGGCGGCAAATTCTTTTATTTTTTTTTCTCTAGATTTTCCTTCATTCGAAATATTACAATTTTTTTCACTAAATCGTATGGAATCGGCTTTTCTATCGGAAATTGTACTGAACCTTTTGCTCCTTTATATGGCGATAATTCTTTTTTGAATGCTTCAATGCCTGAGGATGTCGGATAAAATCCAATATGATTTTTGAATGCTGCGAAATGTACCAAGTTGCCGTTTAGTTTGAATGTGGGTATTTGATAGCTAATTGCTTCTACGGCTTCAGGCGCTGCTTTTCGTATGGCCTGCCTCATTTTTTCAAGAATACTTTGGACATCCCCCGGAAAGGTTTTGACGTATTCGTCTATCGTTTTGAATTGTTTTTTATGGGTAAGCATATAAAAATTTTGGCGGCAAATTCCAAATTAGTGTTTTCTCAAATCCTTCGGGAAACGATCCAATATGAGATTTAATGTGATGCCGTGCTCAAGAAACGCTTTCAACCCATCGAGCACTATCGTAAATCCTCCGGTTGAATCGAGTGCTTGTTTTACGACCTCATCGCTATCTCCGCTAAAACCACTGTTCGTTACACTGACAAATGTCGTGTTATCTGCTCGAGGAGTAAAAATCCACTCCACCGTTGTGGGCGTTTCATTTGCCGATCCCCATTCAATGAGGATGCGCTTATTTTGTTCAAGTGCTTTTACGTTAACCTGTACGGAAATATTATACATTTCCCACTCCCACTGGATTTGTTTACCGGGTTCCAGCCTTCCGCTGCTTTTGGTAAACCAGAACTTGGATGTGATGCCAGGATCGATAAAAGCCTCAAATACTTCGGCAACCGGTTTGCGAATAAGCATTTCTGCTTTTGCAAGTGGGGCATGTGTTAGTTGCTGACTTTTCATATAGATCAATCCTGCATTCCTGTAATCTTACAGCTTAACTGGCGCCCAACTGGTTGACCAGTTTGGTCAAGCGGGATTTGGTGCGGCTAGCCTGATTGAAGTGTATAACATTTCTTTTAACCGCTTTATCCAACAAAGAGAAAGTCTGCTTTAGCAGGTCTTTGGCCTGGGTCTTATCCCGGGCAGTTTCCACTTTCTTAATAATGGTTCTGACTTTGGATTTGACCGCTTTGTTACGCAAATTTCTGTTGATACTTTGTCTTAGGGCCTTCTCGGCTGATTTATGGGTTGGCAATCTTCCTCCTGTTTAGCATAATATTTGACTTATTAATATAAAAAATTTAATTTGCTTGTCAACCGAAAATATGCCGGATAACAAATTTGCCCGAAAAGCCGGAGTGGTTAGTCTAGCTACGGCCGTCTCCCGGGTCTTTGGCTTAATGCGGGAGCAGACCTTTGCCTACTTTTTTGGCGCTTCAATGGCAACCGATGCCTTTGTAGCCGCTTTCCGCATCCCTAACTTATTACGAGATTTATTTGCCGAAGGGGTTTTATCCAGCGCCTTTGTTCCGGTTTTCACTGAAAATCTGACTCACCAGAGCAAAGAAAGGGCCTTTCGGTTGGTAAATTTAGTGGCCAATTCTCTTCTGGTTACAGTAGGTCTAATTGTAGTACTTGGAATAATTATTTCCCCCCTGATTGTTCAGCTAATTGCACCCGGTTTTGATAAAATCCCGGGTAAATCTGAGTTAACCACTACTCTGAGCCGGATAATGTTCCCCTTTTTGTTATTCATAGCTTTAGCTGCTTTGGCAATGGGAGTTTTGAATTCCCTGGGGAAATTTGCGGTTCCGGCTTTTGCGCCGGTTATGCTTAATTTAGGGATGATTTTAGCCGGATTTTTAATCTGTCCCTTCTTTGACCCTCCCATATTAGGCATGGCAATCGGAGCGGTTTTAGGGAGTATCGGTCAATTTTTAATTCAATATCCCGGCTTAAAAAGAGAGGGGTATCATTATCAATGGGTCTTAGATTTCAGGGACCCGGAATTGAAAAAGATTTTTTTACTGATGACCCCGGCTATCTTGGGTTTGGCTTCCACCCAAATCAATATTTTTGTGAATACTCTGATTGCTTCATTTCTACCACAGGGTTCGATTGCCTATTTAAATTACAGTTTCCGTTTAATGCATTTTCCCCTGGGCGTATTCGGAGTTGCTATCGCCACGGTCAGTCTGCCTTCCTTATCACTTTTAGCAGCCAAAAATCAGACCAGAGAAATGCTGGACACTTTTTATTCCTCAATGAAACTGGTATTTTTCTACACCATCCCTTCTACCATTTTTCTAATCGTAGCCAGTAAGCCGATAATTGCAATTTTATATCAATATGGTAAATTTTCCTATCTGGATACCATCAATACTTCCCAGGCCCTGGCATTTTATGCCATCGGGCTTTTTGCCTACGCTTCGGTCAGAGTGGCGGTTTCTTTTTTCTATTCCTTAAAAGATGCCAAAACCCCGGTGAAAATAAGCGTGGTAGCGGTAGCTTGTAATATCATTTTAAATTTAGCTCTCATGAAGCCGCTTGGTTTCAGCGGTTTGGCTTTGGCCACTTCAGTTTCAGCCATAGTCAATCTTTCCTTATTACTTTATTTTTTGAACAGAAAAGCCGGACCGGTAGATTTTTCTTTCCTGAAGCTGGGTTTTTTCAAAGTTCTGGTGGCTTCCTTGGGAATGGGGGCTGCCTTATGGCTTTATTTGGATTTATGGGGTTTGGATTTAAGGAATGCCACTTTTTTTCTTAAACTTGGGCAAATAATAATTACATTTCTCCTCGGTGCCGGCAGTTTCTTTTTTCTAGCCAAAATCTTGCAGATAAAAGAATTGAAAACAGTGCTAAACTTGTTCAAACGCCGCTTGCAATAAGGTGAAATATCCAGCATTACTTGCTGTTGTCAGTTTCATTTTAGGAATAATAGTAGGGGATAATTTTGATATTCCTTCATTTCTGCTTCTGGGAATTCTGCTCTTATCTCTAATTGGCTCAATTTATCTTTACTGCAAAAAATCAAAAGGACTCGATTACCTCCTGATTTTCTGTCTATTTTTAGCCGGTTTCTGGAGGTATGAGCTCAAAACCAGAGATTTTCCTTTGAATCATATTTCCAATTTTTTGGATTTGGATAAGCAGGTTTTAGTAACCGGTCAAATTGCAGCGGACCCGGATGTCAGGGAAGATAAAACTTATTTAAAAGTGGCAACTTCAAAAATTGAATGGGATAATAAACATTTAAATGTCGCCGGAAACATTTTAGTAAAAATCAGAGAAGTCGCTTTTGCTTTTAACTATGGTGATGTGGTACAACTTCAGGGATACTTAAATGCTCCCTTATCACGTCGAAATCCGGGGTTGTTTGATTATCAAAGAGATCTTTCCACCAAAGGGATTTATGGCTTGGTCACTCTGAACAATGCCGAGAAGATTGAAATAATTGAAAACCAGAGCGGTAATTTCTTCATCTCCAAAATTATAATTCCCACTAAAACATTTATCAAAAAAGTTTTTGAGCAAACCTTAGACCAGCCACATCAAGCCCTATTGGCCGGTTTTGTCTTGGGAGAAAGAAGGCAAATTCCGGAAGAAATCTATGAAATGTTCACCAAAACCGGAACTTTGCATCTTTTGGCAGTTTCCGGGTTTAATGTGGGAGTGATCGTGCTTTTCCTTTTGGCTATCGTTAAACTTTTGAGAATTCCAAAATGGATAAATTTGATTATCCTATTGTCGGGAATTTTAATTTTTTCATTCATTACTAATAACCAGCCTTCAGTGGTTCGTGCCTCTATAATGGCAGCTTTATTTCTGCTGGCTTTTTACATAGAAAGAGAGCCGAATTTTGTGAATATCATCGCCTTTGCCGCCTTGTTAATTTTATTCTATTCTCCTTTAACTTTTTTTGATGTGAGCTTTCAGCTCTCTTTTGCGGCTGCTTTCGGAATTGGTTATATGGTTCCTAAAATTGATAACCTGTTATCAAAATATTCCTTTTTAAAGAAAAATCCTATAAAATACTGGTTTATCATACCGCTGTTGGTTTCTTTATCAGCTACTTTATTTACATTGCCTATTATTGCTTTCTATTTTAATGAAGTTTCAACTGTGGTTATTTTAGCAAACTTAGTTTTAGTTCCTTTGAGCGGTTTAGCAGTAATTTTGGGTTGTTTGTCAGCCATTTTGGGAATAATCAGCTTGAGTTTAGCACAAATAATTTCAGCCGTTAACTGGCTGCTTTTAACTTTAATCTTTGAAAGTGTAAACTTTTTTGCTTCCTTTTCCTGGTCTCTTGTCAAAGTTAGCTCTCCTGCCATCTTTACCATAACAGCTTTTTATTTCCTGTTGATTTTGACAATTCTTTCCTCAGAATCAAGAAAATTTCTAAAAATCCTAGTCGTCTGCGTTTTATCAATCGGCACCTTCTGGTTTGGTAAAAACATTTTAGCTTCCTCCCCGCAACCTCTGAAAATTACCTGCTTCGATGTGGGAAAGGGGGAGGCTATTTTTATTCAGCTGCCCGATAAACAGAATATTCTCTTGGGAACCGGCTATTCTTCTGAAAGATTTAATTCGGCTGAATTTGTAATCGCCCCCTTTTTGTATAAAAAGGGAGTCAGACGAATAGAACATTTGATAATTCCCCGACCTCAGACCGAATTTAGGGCAGGATTAAACTACTTAAAAGAGAACTTTTCCATAAAAAAAATCTGGTACAATCCCCAGATTCAGGATAGCACAGTAAAAATTTTTCTAAAGCGGATGTTAGCTACCCCTCTCAAGCCCGGAAATTTATCTGAATTTAGAGAGGTTAAGGTTTGGATAGGACTACCCGATAATTATAGGGAACAAAAACTTAGTCGGTTTTCAAACAATTTAGTTTTGGTCATAGAATATAAAAATTTTATCTGGATTTGGGGTCATAAAGCAGAGACAGTGGATAGTTCATTGACTCAAGGTAAGAAGATAGTTTGGACAACTGATATAAATGAGATACAAGAAATTGACTCGAACTGGTCAAACTTAAAGCAGGGCCAGCCAGTGCTGGTTATAAACAGTTACGACAGATGGAAAGATAAATTGGAAGGTCAGATAGTTAACAACTTGGAGAAAAAATTAGGAAAAATTTGGTGGACCAGAGAAAATGGAGCGGTCACCATAGAATCTGACGGAGAAAGATTGAAAATTAAACCAATAATTTCAAAGGATTAACTATGGGGTTCACGGGGAATTTAAAAACCGTACCTTTTCCGGACATTTTGCAGCTGATTTCCACCGGTAAAAAAACCGGTAAACTAAAAATCACCCGCCAGCATCAGTCCAAAGAGATTTTTTTCAAAAACGGAAACATAATTTATGCTAACTCATCTAACATACAAGATGACCTGCTGGGGAATTTACTTCTAAAAAAGGGGAAAATCTCCAAATACGATTTGGAAAAAGCCATAAACATGCAGGAAACCTCCGGCAAAAAAATCGGAATGATTTTACAAGAATTAAACGTGTTAAATCCCGATGAGGTAGAAGAATGTCTAAAAATTCAGATTGAAGAGGTGATTTTTTCCCTGTTCAGCTGGGAGGCCGGGGACTTCGGATTCCAGGATAATATCTTTCCACCGGAAAATCAGTTCATCACCGAATTAGATACCGTGAACGTAATCATGGAGGGAACCAGAAGGATTGATGAATGGGTGGAGTTGAAGAAGATTTTACCCGGTGAAGATAAGACCCTAAAAATCACCAGTTTTCCAAAAGTAAAAGGGGATGAGATTCTTTTAACTCTGGATGAATTTCAAGTGTTAAATTTAATTAACGGGGAAAGAACCCTGCCAGAAATTTTACAAGCTTCGGTTTTAGGAGAATTTATCACCTCCAAAGCGGTTCACAAATTAATCAGCAAAGGATTAGTAGAAGCAGTTGAATTAAAAGGAGCACCGGTTTCCAGCAAGAAAGAAGAGGAAAATCTTCTGATTTTAATTGCCAAAGTTTACTCCACTTCCTTTCAGGTCACTGACCGGACCATCCAAAAAAAGTTGGGTGCTGGAAAATCCAAAATTTTAAATAATCGTTTTTCATCCCAAAAAAGCTTATACCCAGTTTTGGGAAGTTTTATAAGAGAAAAAGGCCACATAGACAGTGAAAACTTTGTGCAACAAGCGATGAAGTTGCCCAAAGAAATGAGGTTGTGGAAACTATGGGGTGCTTTAAATGCTCTTTTAACCGATTACTTAAAGTTAACGGCCTATGTTTTAGGTGAAAATGTGCTCAAGCAAATTGTGTTTGAAATCAGAAAAGAGCTGGCAGGGGTTTTATTAGAGCAGGGGGAAATAGTTAAAAAATACGATTTGGAAACCGAAATATATAAAACTTTTAAATCCGTTTAGGAGGAAGTATGAAAAAAGTTAGCTTAACTTTGATCTTGTTAATAACTTTAATAAAAATAGCTTTCGCCTCCGAAGTTAGTTCCGATTCAGCTTCTTTATTGTCGGTAACCATTAACGGGTTGGGTTTAATCCTTATCTTGAGCTGTCTCTATTTTTGCTGGAGAATTTTTCATTTTTTGAAAGGTGGAGAATTGAGTTCGGCCTGGCAGATTTTAAGTTTGGCTTTTATAATCTTTGGCTTAGCTCAATTAGGAGAAATCGTTCTCAAATTCCAAAATATTTATCTGCCCCCCTCAGTAGTCTATCTGGCCAAGCTTTTATCCTTAATATTTTTGACCTGGGGTTTATACCGGGCCAAAAAGGTCTTAAGCTAAAAGCTTTATAGTTTAACTTTTTAAATCCTCAAGCATTAAGTAAAATCCTGCTTTTGTCGATAATTTTTTTAGAGTTTCTTTTTTTAATATTAAATAGTTTAAAATCTGACTGGCCTTTTGGTTGGCGGAAAACCTTTTACGGAGCGTAAGAGTGCAACAGCTTACAGAGATAGAAGATCGCATAGCCAAGTGCAGGAAAATATTAACTGACAACCCCAGTTCCACCATCTTTGCGGCCTTGGCTGAGGCCTACCGCAAAAAAGGGGATTTAGAGAGAGCCAGTTTAATCTGTAAAAAGGGGTTAGAAATTCACCCCGATTACGGACCAGCTCACCTGGTTATGTCCAAAATTAACTTAGACCGAAAATTTTATGATGAAGCCGAAAAGGAGCTGGATATTGCGGCTCAGCTGGACGGACGGACCAGAGCGGTGGAGGTAATTTTAAGTGAAATCCTGGTCAAAAAAGGAAAATATCAGGAAGCTGAAAATATTTTGAGCAAGCTGATCTCCTCCGAACCTCGCAATGAGAGCTTAAAGATGCTCTTGGGCTCCATCAGAAGGACTTCTCCGGTAAAGACCAACCCGCCGGAGAGAGAAACCATTAGCAAGCCGGTTTTCGATTCCAGACCCAAACCTCGCCACAAGGCAGTGGTACAGGCTTCTAAACCTCCCAGCACCTTCCCGAAACTGAAAGCTGAGAGGATTTACAGCCTAAATGAAGTCATGGAAATTTTGGGAGCTTTTCCGGCCGTAGCAGGGGTACTCTCGGTTGGGAAAGACGGCTTAATCCTGGACAACCGACTCAAGCTGGGGTTAAATCCCGACATAGTAGCAGCCGTGGCTACCAATATTTCTGAAGTTACCAAAGCCAGTTTGATAAAAATAGATTTTGGAAAATTAAAGCAGGTTTTGATAGAAGCCCACAGTTTAAAGTTTTGGATTTTCAATCTGAAGAATTCCTTTTTGGTTATGGTCTGTTCAGCGGAAGTTAACATCGGTTCCTTACGAATGAAAACCAGTGAATTATTGGAAACCCTAGAAGAGTAAAATTAAGGCAAAGGATTAAATATGAATAAAGCCAGAGAAGCCAAAACCGTTATCTTATGGGGGTTATTTTTGGTCTTAGTCCCGTTGTTTTTCTACCCCTACATCCAACCCTATCTCCAAAAATGGCAGCTTCCGGTCAGCTGGGTAACGGTCTTAATCTTTGAGGGGGTCTTTTACTTTGTAGTTTGGTTTTTCACCAACCCCGCCAACTGGGGGAGAAGTCTGGCCAATACTTTTTTGAGCCTAATGTTTCGTTTCAGTGAAGCCATTTTATTTGGTTTACTTTTGTGGGTGATGTTCGAATTCAAATTAGGTTGGTCCCTAAAGCAAGGTTTGGCTTACTTTCTACCGGCAGTAGTTTTACATGTCTTGACTACTCCCTTTCTTTTAAAATCAGTGCTAAAATCGGTTCGGGTAATTCACCGAGCACAGCCGGAGTTCACCAAGGACCGCCTGATTGAAGTGGATAAAATTGTGGCTGAGAAATCGGATGCGGTTTTTCATAAAGAAAAAGGATCAGATATCTCCGAATCTTATCTGGAAGAGATTTTAGGCTCTCTCACCAATTATCCGGGAGTGGATGCCAGTCTTTTGGTCGACCAGGAAGGATTAGTCATAGCCAAAAATTGTAAAAATAATTTTGATTGGGAAAGCTGGGCTCCCCTGCCTCTGATTTTCGAACTATCTACCGGTCAAGTTTTAAACCGCATCCGAGAAAAAAATATAGAGCGGATGGATATCTTCTCCGATAGTTATTGGATCAGCATCCACACAATTTACAGCTTTAGCCTGATGACCGTCTCAGACAGAAGTACCGATGAAATTTTGAACGTCAGGATCCAAAAAGTGTGTGAAAAAATGAAGAAATACTTAAATGAAAGATATCACTTAGAAAACCTAAAGGTCCAGGAGGAAAAATATGTATCAAATACTATCCGAGCTTAACAAAACATCCGGCATTACCGGCAGTATGCTGGTAGGACAAGATGGAATTGTGATTGCCGCCGATTTACACAGCGGTATCCAGGATGATACCGTAGGAGCGCTGGCTGCTTCCATTATAAGCAGCGTGCAGAAATCCTTGGAGATGCTAAAACAAACTCCCTTAAGACAGGTCACGGTAGAGGCTTCACAGGGAAAATTCTTTTTGACCGATGTAGAGGTGGGAGTTTTAGTAGTGACCACCGAACCCAGCGTCAATATGGGTTTAGTGCGCCTGGAGATTAAAAATGCGGCTGCCAAACTTAAAAACCGATAAGGTATGGTAACGATAAATTACGCCTCCAGAGAAATTAATTGTAAAATAGTTTTCTATGGTCCCGGACTTTCGGGTAAAACCACTAATTTGCAATATGTGCATAAGAAAGTCCCCACCCAGACCAGAGGTGAACTGATTTCTTTGGCTACTGATACCGATCGAACTTTGTTTTTTGATTTTTTACCGATAAACTTAGGTACCATTCAAGGGTTTTCCACCCGTTTTCAGCTTTATACCGTTCCTGGACAAGTCTATTATAACGCTACTCGAAAGTTAGTTCTAAGAGGAGTAGATGGTCTGGTTTTTGTAGCCGACTCGCAGTTATCCAAAATGGATGAAAACGTAGAAAGTTTAAATAATCTAATGGAAAACCTTAAGGAATACGGCTATAAATTAGATGAACTGCCCCTGGTAATTCAATACAACAAAAGAGATTTGGAAAATGTGGCTAACTTAGAAGAACTGGAAAAAACTATTAACACCTATGGCCGCCCCTATTTTGAAGCTGTGGCTGTTAAAGGGGTGGGAGTTTTCGATACTTTGAAAATGATTTGTAAATTGGTTATGGCTAAGATTCAAAAACAGGCTGGCGTATCCTTCGAAACCACAGTCGACAGAAAAGTAGCGATTCCGACCGCAGAGTCCATGTCCGCTCCCGGGCTTACACCACTTTCCACAGGAAGAAAGGATTTAGAGCCTACTGAAGTCATGAAATATCAAACGGTGGATAGAAAGAGTTTTGAAGAGCAGAAAGAAGAAAAGCTGGAAAAAAAGCCGGTATTTGCCACCTCCCAAGAGTTCGGTGAAAAAACGGAGGTACTCAGGGAAGATAAGCCCGAAGGATTTCAGACCACCGCCCAAAGTTTACAAATTCCTGAAATAAAACCCTTACAAACTTCGGATGCCAAAGTTTCTAAGTCGAAATATACCGAATCAAAAGCTTTTGAAGCAAATGTATCTGAAGCAACACTCAGGGGGGCAAAATCGTTAGAGATAGATACCAAAAAGAAAGCAGAAGAGGTAAAGAAAATTTGGCCGGAATTCAGCGGTTTAAAAGTAATTCGGGATACTCCAAAGGCCCAAGCTAAAAAACACAAGAAAAAGTTTTTTCTGTTTCGTTGGTTTAAAAAATCAAAAAAAAGCTAAAGGAGGTGAAAAATGTCAAACGAAAATTATGTAATCTATGAAGAGGAACTGGAGCCCATCAACCGTATCCTCATGAAGCTACTCAAAGGAGCGGAAGCCAAATGTATCCTGTTGGTAGATAAAGACGGATACTTGGTTACACGCCAAGGATTTACACACTCCTTGGACACCACCGCCTTAGCAGCTTTGTTAGCTGGTAGCTTTGCTTCTACCAAAGAGATAGCCCGATTAGTCGGTGAACCGGAGTTCTCGGTTCTATTCCATCAGGGTAAGAAAGACCACATCCATATCTCATTAGTAGGAGAAAGGACTATCCTGGTAGTTATTTTTGATGACCGCACCACCATCGGAATGGTGAGATTGTATGCCAAAGAGATGGGAGCAGAACTACTTACCATTTTGACCGGAGTAGGCAAAACTAAAAAGTCTGCTCCTAAAGGTTTAGATTCCCAGTTTACTGCTTCCGCTGAAAGCAGATTAGATGACCTATTTCACGAGTAAAAAATATGTCAGTTGAATTAGGGGAAATGTTAGTTTCGGCCGGGAAGATAACCCGGGAACAATTAGATAAAGCCCTGGCCTTACAAAAGGATGGCAGCGGCAAGCTGATACAGCTTTTGGTCAAAATCGGCGCCATTCAAGATGAAGATGTCATCTTTGAGTTCATAGGTAAGCAGATGCATATTGGTTCTTTACGGCTTTCGGATATCGAATTAAACCCCGAGATAGTAAAATTAATCCCCTTAGATATAGCCCGCAAATTCAACGTAATAGCTGTCAGTAAACTGGGTAAAACCTTAATTGTAGCCATTTCTGATCCCAATAACATCTATGTTTTAGATGCCATCAAATTCATAACCGGTTGCAACATCCAGCCCGTCATCAGTCCGGAAAAAGCGATTCAAAAAACGATCGACAGCTACTATCAGGATGTTTCCGGTTTAGATGAAGTTATAAAGGGTTTGAAAGATGAAGAGTTAGAAGTTATTGAGCAGGAAGATGAGGTTCCCAGCGAATCAGATTTAAGGTCCGCAGTTCAAGATAAGCCTTTGGTCAAGTTAGTGGATGGAATTATTGCAGATGCTATCCGCCGAGGTTCATCTGATATTCATTTTGAAACTTATGAAAAAAGAATCCGAGTCCGCTACCGTATTGACGGTAGTTTGCAGGAAAAGGCACCCCTGCCTTTTAAGTATCGAGCGGCTATCGTCTCGCGTGTCAAGATTATGGCAGATCTGGACATTTCCGAAAGAAGATTACCTCAGGATGGCAGAATCAAAGTTAAAATTGGAGAGCGTGCCGTTGATTTACGTGTCTCTGTTCTACCTACCATCTACGGGGAGAAAGTAGTGATGCGTATTCTGGATCCCAAGAGTCTGATGGTGGACTTGACTATGCTGGGTTTCCCGGAACATGCTTTGGGCGGTTTTAAGAAGGCCATAAATCAGCCTTATGGAATGATATTAGTAACCGGTCCCACCGGCTCTGGTAAAACCACCACTTTATACTCAGGTTTAAAAGAAATAAACACTGAAGATATTAATATTATGACCGCCGAGGACCCGGTCGAGTTTAACTTTGACGGAATAAACCAGGTCCAGGTAAAATCTGAAATAGGTTTGACCTTTGCCGCGGCCTTGAGATCTTTTTTAAGACAGGATCCAGATGTGGTTATGGTGGGAGAGATTCGTGATGGAGAAACAGCGGAAATTGCCATCCGGGCAGCATTGACCGGTCACTTGGTATTCTCCACCTTGCATACCAATGACGCTCCCAGCACCATTAACCGTTTGGTGGATATGGGGGTACCCAATTATCTGGTGGCTTCCTCCACCCGCTTAATCATGGCCCAAAGAATGGTGAGAAGAATCTGCATCTCCTGCAAACAGGAAACTCAAATTCCCAAGGACACTCTGTTATCCTTAGGGTTTCAAGAACAGGACTTACATGGAATTAAGGTTATGGAAGGGAAAGGTTGCTCTGAATGTAACAACACCGGTTACTCTGGTCGAACCGGCATATTCGAAGTAATGACTGTTACCCCGGCCCTTGAAAAGCTGATACTATCCGGTGCCTCCAACCAGGAATTAAAAGACCAGGCGGTCAAAGATGGAATGTGGCCTTTGAGAATGGCTGCCTTAGATAAGCTAAAAAAGGGTGTTACCACTATCGAAGAAGTTTTAGCTGAGTCCTCCCATAGTTAATTTTTGCGCTTCATTGTAGTTAATTATTCATTTCTTCTTACCCCGGTTCTCAAGCTTCCGTTTGAATTAAGTCGATTGGTTACACCATGGCTTAAGCCATTAAGATTTTTTGCATTTAGTCGATAATATAAAAAGCAAAAAACCCAAACGAGGAAAAACCATGGTCAATTTGCGAGATTTGTTAGAAATGATGATGAAGAAAAAAGCCTCTGATTTACATATCACAGTGGGTACTCCCCCCCAGCTAAGAATCGATGGTAAATTGCAAAAATTACCTATGGAGCCCTTAACTCCGGAGGAGACCAAAAAGTTGGCTTACAGCATAATGAGTGAGAAGCAAAGGCAAAAATTTGAAGAGAAATCAGAGCTGGACTTATCCTTTGGAATTGAAAACCTGTCCCGGTACCGCTGTAATGTCTTTATGCAGAGAGGGAATGTGGCGGTAGCCATCAGACAGATTCCTTTCAGGGTTCCCAGTTTTGAGGAGTTAGGTTTGAGCAAGGTGGTTTCTGAGTTTACAAACTTGCCTAGAGGATTGGTACTAATAACCGGTCCAACCGGTAGCGGTAAATCCACCACCTTAGCCGCCATCATTGACAAGATCAACCGTGAGAGAAACTTACATATCATAACGGTAGAAGACCCTATTGAATATTTACACCGGCACAACAGCTCTTTAATCAACCAACGGGAGGTTTATTCTGATACCCAATCCTTTGCCAGTGCTCTCAAGTATGCCTTACGGGAAGATCCGGACGTGGTTTTAATCGGTGAAATGCGGGATTTGGAAACGGTGGAGTCGGCTTTAAATATCTCTGAAACCGGACATTTGGCATTTGCCACTCTACACACCAGTTCTTGTGCTGAATCGATAACTCGTATCATTGACGTTTTTCCCACCAACCAACAAGAACAGGTTCGGGTTACTTTATCGTTTGTCCTACAGGCAGTAGTGACTCAGCAGCTGATTCCAAAGATTGGGGGGGGAAGGGTATTAGGTGTAGAGATAATGATTGCAACTCCAGCCATTCGGGCCTTAATCCGAGATGAAAAGATTCACCAGATATACAGTTCCATCCAAGCCGGGCAAAAATACGGGATGAGAACCATGAATCAGTCCCTAGCCGAACTTTACTTAGCTCATAAAATCACTTTAGCAGAAGCTCAAGCCCGGACTTCCAATCCCCAGGAATTAAATGACCTTTTAAACTTGAAGCAAGAAGTAGCGGCTATGTCCAAAATAGGAGAATAAAGTGCCAGTATTTGAATATAAAGGAAAAACTTTAGCCGGCACCCAGGTCGCCGGCGAAATTAAAGCCAAAGACAAAAGAGAATTAGAGAGAATCTTACGGAATCACAAAATCTTACTCACTTCGGTTAACCGAAAAGCCTCCAATTTAAGTTTTAGCATCGGTGGAAAGAGAATAAAAAAAGTTCATATTTCTCGTTTCACCCGTCAGTTTGCCACTATGATCGGAGCCGGATTACCCATGATCCAGTGCTTAGATATTTTATCCCAGCAGATGGAATCCAGTGAATTTAGGAAAGTGATAGCTCAGATTAAAGAGTCTGTCCAAGCTGGTACCACTTTGTCAGAAGCTTTAAGCAAGCATAAAAAAGTTTTTGATGAGTTATACGTAAATATGGTGGAAGCCGGTGAGCTGGGGGGTGCTCTGGATGCCATTTTAGTCCGTCTGGCTATCTATCGAGAGAAAGCAGATGCTTTGGTGCGTAAGGTAAAAGGCGCCCTGGTTTATCCTTCGGTCATCGTGGTTGTGGCATCCGTGGTTACTTTTATAATGTTGACCTACATTGTGCCGGTGTTTGCCAAGATGTTTTCCGGAGTAGGAGCAGCCCTACCCATGCCCACCCAAATGGTGCTGGATATCAGTAATTTCTTGAGAAGCAATATTTTATTCTTTTTTGCTTTTCTGATTGCAGCAGCTGTAGGATTAAGATTTTACCTTAAGACTGATAAAGGTCGCTTAAATTTTGACAAGTTTTTATTGCGGGTCCCTTTAATAGGCAGTTTAATCCGCAAATCTTCGGTGGCCAGATTCACTCGTACCTTAGGGACATTGTTGTCTTCGGGAGTATCCATCCTGGATGCTCTGGCTATTACGGCCAAAACCGCCGGCAACCGGGTAATCCATGACGCGGTCAAAAAATCTATCCTGTCAATTGCCGAAGGTGAAACCATTACTCAGCCCTTAAAAGACTCAGGAGTTTTTCCTCCCATGGTGACCCAGATGATAGCGGTAGGTGAAAAAACCGGTGGACTAGATGATATGTTAAATAAAATCGCTGAGTTTTATGAAGAAGAAGTAAATGCCGCAGTAGCAGCTTTGACCTCCATTATCGAACCGGTCATTATAGTAATAATGGGTGTAGTCATCGGAGGAATTTTGATTGCCATGTACTTACCAATGTTTGACATTGTTGGAAAGATTGGTTAAGAAAAACAAGTTCCGGATTACACCACTGTTTCGAAGCAGTGGTGTTTTTTTTATTGGATGGCATGACCGGTGAATAAACTAACCCATAGCCGAAACTTAAATACGGCTCCTTGGGTTAAAATGATTTCCTTAAAGATACCGATAGAATAATATAGAAACAGAATAAGACAAGACGGCTTAAATTATGAGATTAATCCCCAAATTCGGCTCGGATTTAGAGCCCCGTTTCTCCTGGATAATAAGCTCCCGTTTAATAGTCTTTGTCTTGCTTTTGGGGGTAACTTTATTTTTCATATCCTATTCCAGTTTTCTTTTAAGCTTATTTATGGCGTATGCGGCGGTCACCTTCATTTTTCTGTTCTTTATTTTCTTTTCCGCCAGATATCCCACTCAGAATCTGTTTAAGTTTGCTTTCAGTTTACAGCTATTCTTAGAAATTTTCTTAGAGGCAGTATTGGTCTATAATTCTGGTGTAATTAAAACTCCACTTTCCATTTTATTTTTTCTCTCCTTGGTTTCAGCCAGTTTAAATTATCAGTTGATTGGCACCTTGCTGATGGCCACCTGGGCCAGCGTCAGCTACGGTTTGGTAATCTTATATAGCTTAGGGTGGGAGATTTCTAATCTATTTTCTTATCAGGCCTTAAAAGGGGTGTATCAGCTTTCGGATGATTATTTTTATACCTTTTTCTTATTTGTCTGCAGCTTCTATTTAGTGGCCTTTATCAGCGGTTACTTATCCCAAAAATTAAAAACCCGGGGAGAACAGCTGGAGAGCTTCTCCAGCGAGCTGAAAAAACTGAAAATGGAAACCGATGAGATTCTGCAGAACATCCACTCCGGACTGATTACCCTCGACACCAGCGGCAGGATCGTCTATTTCAATTTGGCGGCTCAAGCGATTTTGGGTTACAAATCCGCTGAGGTAATCGGTAAAAACTGTTTTGAAGTTTTCAAAGATAGAATGAACAATTTGGCAGAAGGGATCTGGGATAGTTTAAAAATAAATCAAAGAATTAATCGTAAAGAGGTAATCATTACTAATTCGGCAGGGAAAAGAATTCCTCTGGGACTGTCAACCTCAATTTTGAAAAATGAAAAATCCGAACCACAAGGAGTAATTGCCATTTTCCAGGATCTCAGTGAGTTTAAGATACTGGAAGATAAGCTGAGAGCCAAAGACAGATTGGCGGCCGTGGGTGAGCTATCGGCTGGAATTGCCCATGAAATCAGAAATCCGCTGGCCTCCATTTCAGGTTCGGTAGAAGTTCTAAAAGGCGAATTGCCTCTAGACGGAGAAAATGAAAAGCTGATGGAACTGATTATCAAAGAGACCAATCGCTTAAATGAAATTTTAACCGAATTTTTAAATTTTGCTCGCATCAAGCCCACCAACTTCACTAAAGTGGATTTGAACTCCATCGTCGACGAAGTAATCGAAATTGTCAGAAAACACCCTTCCTATACTGATAAAATCAGAATTCAAAAAGAGATAGAAGGTCGGTCTGTATATGTCTTAGGAGAAGAAAACCATATCAAACAGCTTCTGCTCAATTTGATGGTCAACGGGATAGAGGCCATGCAGGAAAAAGGTGGAAGATTAAGATTGGTAAATAAAAGTATAAGCGAATTAGAAACTTATTATTTGGAAGAAGATGTTGAAGGTGCAAGTAGTTGGATACCCTTAGCCATTGTAGACGAGGGTAAAGGAATGGGGGATGAGGAAAAAGAAAAAATGTTTCTTCCTTTTTATTCCACCAAAAAACAGGGGACCGGCTTAGGTCTCCCGATTGTCCAGAGATTGGTAGACAGTTTGAACGGACACTTGGAATTCAAAAGCACCCCCGGAGTAGGAACGACCTTCGTGGTTTATTTCCAAAGATTTAAAGCGGAAAAACTTGTCCCCTTACAGGAGTACAAAATCTCCCAAACTCAACTGTAAAGCTATTAACTTTTATCTCAAAAACTTTTTAACTCTTTTTTGAGTCAATGCCCCAAAATAAATGCGCCTTGCAGGGATCGAACCTGCGACCCACTGATTAAGAGTCAGTTGCTCTACCGACTGAGCTAAAGGCGCATTGAATTCATTAATTTAATGAATCAGGACTAAGAGTCAAGAACCTTGATCTCAAAAAAAGCTTAGTGAAGGGCAAGCGTCATTTTATGACAGAGATAAAAAAATTTTTCAAAAAAATGTAGTGCCAACCTGTGTAAGATTTTACTGAAAAAGCCGAAGTAATAAACAAAGAGGAAATTATGGAAGGAGAGGAAGGAGCTAAAATTTTAGACCGAACTGAAGACCTTAACGGAAACTCACCTGAAAAAGTTTCCCCATCCATTATAGATTTGCACTGCCATATCCTGCCGGGAATTGACGACGGTTCCCGGTCAAATGAACAATCTTTGGAGATGGCCCAGCAAGCCCTGGAAAATGGAATCCGGACTATTTGCGCCACTCCTCATTTGCCCCCAAATGATAGAGATAATTTCTATCAGAAAGCTAAACTTATTCTGAAAGAGACCGAAATATTAACAAAAGAGCAAAATTTGAACATTCAACTATATATGGGATTCGAAATATCGCTGGACTATAGCTTAATGACTGATAAAAATTTGAGCAACTATACCTTGAATCAGAACGGAAAGCATCTTTTGTGTGAGCTGCCTTTCGGGACTTCCCTGAATTTGGCCGAAAAGATGTTCTACCCCTTACGTTTAGATGGATATATCCCGATTTTGGCACATGTGGAGAGGTTCATTTCGTCTGAATCCGAAATAAAAGAGCTGCCCAAATTAATCGATTTGGGAGTGCTTCTGCAGGTCAACGCCGCCAGTTTAGTGGGAATTGCCGGCAATAGAACCAAAAAAATAGCTGAAACGCTTGTAAATTCTAATCTGGTCCACCTGGTAGCCAGCGATGCCCATGACCAGAAAGTCAGAAGTTACCTGCCTATGGCTTTGGCCTATGCCTCCTGCGAGAGACTGGTAGGGGAGGAAAAAACACAGGAATTATTTGAAATCAACCCGAGTTTGATTTTAGAGGGTAAAACCTTAGAGGAAAGAAATCTATTAGCAGGGATAAAGAAGGAATCTTTTTAACGCTAAAAGGGAGAAGAAGTGAAAAAAATAATTTGCTTTAGCATAGGATTGTGTCTCTTCAGCTTGGGTGAGGTGGCTTCGGTGTGGTCACAAGTCCAGCCAGATACCTTTAGTAATACCCCCAGAAACTTGTCCGGTTATTATCTGTCCCCGGATTATTCCACATCCTTAGAAGGACGGCTGTTGATGAAAGTCAATGTCTGGGGGGAGGTAAACAAACCCGGCATATATGAAGTTCCGGATCAGACTGACCTGGTTTCCCTGGTCTCGGCTGCCGGTGGTCCCACAGATGCTGCCAAGCTTTCTAAAGTCAAACTGGTGCGGAATCATTTTCAGAAAAAGCAGGTTCTCAAAGTCGATCTTAAGAAATATATGGAAGACGGGAATTATAACGATATCCCCAAAATTTATCCTGGGGATACGGTGGTGATTCCCAAGAGCAAATTTTCAAATGTGGCTAAGTATATGACTTTTATTTACAACGTGGCTGTGATTGCCGCCACTGTCAAGATATACACTAACTAAGAGGTTATAGAAAACTATGGAGAAAAAAGAAAAAACCTGGCAGGAATATCTGTTCATCTTGTTTCGCCGCAGATGGGTCTGGCTCTTGGCCTTCTTATCGGTAATGGCGGTCACTGCATTGTTAACCTTTACCGCCAAACCGGTATATGAAGCCAAGACTTCCATTTTGATCGACGTGGAAGAACGGATGCAAAAGGCCATCTTCGATATGATGTCTCCTTTAGGTCAAAGAGAAGCCAAAATCAAAAACCAGGTAGAAATCTTAAAAAGCAGAACTTTGGCTCTGGGGGTTTTAGAGTTCGTATCGCACTCCCAGTACCACCCTTTTTTTGAAAAACTGGTCTCCGACCTACCTGCCCATAAAAAATTGGAGCAGAAGCTGGCTTATCTAAAGAAAAACCTGAAAATACAGCCGGTTCGAGGCACAGATGTGATTGAGCTGAAAACTATGGCTTCCGATCCGGTCATGGCTTCTTTTCTAGCCAATGCCTTTGCGGATCAATATTACCAGCAGAGCCTAAGATTTACCAAAGGGGAGATTTCAGAAGTAAGGCAGTTCCTGGAAGCCCAATTGGATAATATTCAAAAAGAGCTGAAAGTTTCCGAGGAAGCCCTGAAAGCTTACAAAGAGAAAGAGAAAGTCACGGCCCTGCCGGATGAAACTTCCGAGCTGGTGAAAAAATTGGTGGAATTCGACGGACTTTATAACGAAGCCAAAACCGATTTAGAGTCGGCTGTCAAAAGAATGGAATACATGCAAAGCCAGCTGGATACACGCCGAAGCAAATTGATTCAGGACATCACCATGGTCTCCAGCCCTTTGATAATGCAGTTGCGCAATGAGATTGCCAGCTTAGAAGCGGTCAAAGCCAGCTACATTGCCCAGGGCTTTGACGTCAATCACCCCAAAATTATCGAAATAAATCAAAGAATAGAAGATACCAAAAAAGGTTTGATTACCGAAAGCTCCAAAATAGTTTCCTCGGAACTGCTCTCCGGCGATCCCCTGGCTTTGTCCACCGATCTGGTCAATAAAATTTTACTCATTGAAATAGACATCCATTCCCTCTCAGCTAAAACCAAAGCTCTGGGAACTGTCGTTCAAACTTACGCCGCTCAATTAAATTCCCTGCCGGAAAAGAGTTTGCAGCTGGCTCGCTTAGAAAGACAGGCCAAGGTCAGTGAGAATATTTTTATAATGTTAAAGGAAAAATATGAAGAGGTCCGCATCAAAGAAGCCGGACAAATCGGTTCGGTCAGAATTATCGACCAGGCCTATCCGCCTTTAAGCCCCATTAAACCTAAGAAGAAATTAAATCTAATCTTGGGAGCTTTGCTGGGGATATTATTTGCCACTACCATGATTTTAGCAGCAGAGGCCTTTGATACCACGGTCAAAACCGTCCCGGAGATAGAAAAAGCGGGAATTCCGGTTTTGGGTACCATCCCCTTAATTAAAGAGAATAATAAAATCTGGGCAGGCAATGGAAAACACAGAAGTAGGATTGAGACCGAGGAGCTGAAAATCAGCTCCAATCTGGTAACTCATCTGGATCCAAAATCCGCTGTCTCAGAGGCTTATCGGACCTTCAGAACCAACTTACAATTCACTCAAGCGGACACACCCTTGAAGACCATTTTAGTAACCAGCCCCGGTCCCAGCGAAGGAAAATCCACCACTATCTCCAATTTAGCCATTACTCTTTCACAATCCGGCTTAAAAACTCTGGTGGTTGATACCGATTTAAGAAAGCCGGTTTTGCACGGTATCTTCGGAGTTCCCAAAGAGCCGGGCGTGGTGCATTATCTGTCAGGCAAAGCCGATTTAAAATCCGTTATAAAACAGACCCCGCTAGAAAATATCTTTTTAATACCAGCCGGTATTATTCCACCTAATCCCAACGAGCTGATTGGCTCCCAGAAATTCAAAAACATGGTCGAGGAACTCAAAGGAGAGTTTGATTTCGTGCTGTTCGATTCGCCTCCCATGATGGTAGTAGCCGATGCTACGGTTCTTTCCACTATTTTGGATGGTGTAGTTTTAGTCATATCTGCCGGACAAAGTCACCTTGCTAATATGGAGAAGGTAGCTACCTCTCTGAAAGGGCTGAAAGCTAATCTATTAGGAGGAGTTCTGAACAAATTTAAGTTTGAAAAGATTTATGGGGGATACCCTTATTATTATTACTATCACCATTACTATGGAGATGGAAAGGAAAATAAATCCGGGCTTTCAAAAATATTTTCCAGATAGTGCAGAAAGATTTTAGGTCAAAAAAAATTATAGAATTAGAGATACTAAATGAAAAAGAATTACATCCTCACCTTTATTGCTGAATTTGCAGTTCTGTTAAGCCAAATTCTGGTTTTTAAGCTGTCAGCAGTTTTCTTAGGGAAACAAGGATTCGGCGAATATGCCCTGACCCGAAGGAGCATCTCTCTTATTGTTCCAATATTACTCTTGGGTTTAGGTGTAGGAATACCAAGATATGTCGCCATAGCTCGGGCCCGGACTATCAACCCTGAAAATCCAGAATCCTATCTTATCAGCGCTTTTTCCATGGTAACTATTACAGTCTTTATATTCCTCTTGGCTATGAATCTATTGTCCAAAGAGGTAGCTTATCTTTTTTTTGGCAATCAGGGTTATCAATATCTGATATGGCCCATAGCCTCTGCGATTGCCGGGCTTTGTTTTCATTCGCTGGCTTATAACTATTATCGAGGATGTTTAAAGATGTTGCCGGCCAATCTCTTACAATTAGTAAATATTGGCCTGGTTCCGCCTTTGGTCTTTGTTCTTCCTAATATTTCGGTCTCTAATTTATTTTCCACCCTGGGATTAGTGTGGGTAACGACTTCGGGAATGGTGATTTTATATGTTTTTAGAAAAAACAGACCTATGGTTACCCCTATGGGATCCCGAGAGAAACGAGGGACACCATCCAGACGGAGAAACTATAGTTTAAGCGAGCTTAAAGACAATTCCAAACAGCTCTTAGGTTATGGGGCTGTTCGTGTTCCAGGTGAATTAGGATTGATGGGATTCCTTTCACTTCCGGCTTTTTTTACGGCTCACATTTTTGGGGTTGAAAAGGCCGGACTGGTGGCTTTTGCCATCACTGTTTTGAGTTTGATCGGCTCTATCTTTAACCCCTTAGGTTTGCTGTTGCTGCCTGTGGCGAGTAATCAAATGGCTAAAAGGGACTTAAGTTTATTGAAATTAAATCTCAAAAAGCTTTTAAAAATCTCTTTGGGTCTAACATTTTTGATAGTCCTTTTTTTGGAGGTGTTTGCTCCTGCCATTATAAAAATTTATTTGGGAAAAGAATTTCTTGAAGCTGCTAAGATAATGAGACTGGTTTTAATCGGTGCGGTTCCTTATGTGGTGTATGTGATTTTCAGGAATGCTTCTGATGCTCTTTACGTTAAGCCCATGAATATGAAGAATGTAATGATAGCCCTAAGTTTTTTTGTGGTTATGGCTTTGATAAGTAGCTCGTTTGCCTATTTAGTGACGGCTTTATGCGGAGGATTATTTATCTTGGGGGTCTTTACCTGGTATGATGTAAGACGAGCCCTCAATAAGGGAATAAAGTTGGAAAGTGGAATAAAAATTTGATATTGTTAAAGCAGGAGTTGCTGATAGAGTAATTGAAAGAGGATATTAAAATGATTGGTTCAATTTATGCACCTTTAGAAAAACCAAGGAAATATCTTATTTTACTTGTACTTTCCACCTTGATAATAGGTGGTTTATCTTTAGGACGTCTTAATCCGGTTTATGAAAACTTAGGATTTTTAGGTGAAGTCCGCTATTGGCTTTTTTATATTTTGGCGTTGCTGATGGCGGTTACTATGCTTCACAGAAGTCGCACTTTAATTCCGAGTTCGGTGAAAAAGTGCATGTTCTTGAGCATTGTTCTGCACGGCTATATAATTCTTTCCTTTTGGTGGGCACCTGATCGAGCAGTAGCAACCTCAAAAATACCTGATATTTTTCTTTTGATTGGAATTCTTTTTTTGGCTCCTTTTATCTTCAGCTATGCCCCACAGAAAAGCTCTCAATATTTGCTTAAGACTTTTTGGATAGTGGCATTAATTTTTACCATAGGCGGAATAACAAATTACTGGACTGACGATGGAGGATTGAAAGCCTTTTGGGCTGGTTCTATTGGCTCTGCACGAATCTGGGCTACTGGGATACTTTGCGCTATCTATCTTTGGGTCAAAAACAAGAAATACTATTTTTTGTTCCCCATACCACTGCTTTTGGCAGGCGTTATTTTTTCAACCAATAGAGGTGCATTTTTAGCTCTAGCAATAGCTTCTTTTTTATTTTTATTATCAATTCGAAAAATGTTAAAAATCAATAAAATATTATTTAGTCTTATACTTCTTTTACCTATTTTATTTCTATTATATTCAATTCCTTCTGTTCAAGAAAGATTGCCCCTATTTTTGTTCTCTTTGGTGGGGGGTTACGATTTTAAGCAATTAGGTTTTGAGAATTTGTACTGGGGTGATAGGGATATACTTTTCTTTTTCGCTTGGGTGATCTTTACTGAAAATCCTCTAACAGGGGGAGGGTTGGGAAGTTTTGACTTTCTTACCGGAGAGCTTTATCCTCATAACCTAATTTTGAATATTGCTTCTGATGGAGGACTGGTGGGATTATTTTTGTTTTTATTGGTGGTCATCTTATTTTTTCGAAGATGGTTTCTCCCTAAAAATTTAGAGCAGATGACAGCTTTTTGTTTAGGGATTTTTTATTTCATTTGCAGTATGCTAGCAGGCACCTATTACGATGCCAGATTTATGTGGTTATTTTTCTTGCTATATTTGATGCCTGCTACAGTTGAGGAGACCAAAGATAAAACCGGAAATTCAAGTGAACCGGAGAGGTTAAATTAAGATCTATGTCAACTTTTCTTCTTTACAATCGAAAGAGCGATAGCATAAATTATTTCGATAGCCCACTTCTTTCGGGTAGTGTGACTTTCAACTATGAAGTTCACCGAGCCAAATGGTTAGTTGTTATCAAGGGTATAATGGGGCTTCCTCAAAACAAAAAAGCATTATTTAAAATATTGATATTCTACAACCTTATGTATCTACTCTTCTGGCAATGGAAAAGAAAAATTTATGAAACTCATTTGCTGTATGCTGGGAATACTCTTGTTCATTATACCTTTGTTCTACCAAAATGTTTTCGTACTCCATTAATGAAAAATATTGACCTTGAAGTGGGACCATGCTACACACTTCCTGCCTACAGGGGTAGAGGCATTGCCCCTTATATAGCAAGTAAAATAGTTAAAGACCATCCGGCTAGTGATATCTTTTTTTTAGTTCGCTCTGATAACAAGCAGTCGACGAGACTTCTAGAAAAACATTTTGTAAAGCCGATAGGAGTGTGTAATCGCACCAAATTATTCGGGATTTTTCCTAGGTTTGTCATTTATCACCAAAATAAAATGAATAATAACTCGTTAGTTTCGATAGTGATCCCTTGCCGGAATGAAGAAAAATTTATCACTCAAGAATTGGGCTCTATAGCTGTTAACGATAGTCCCAAAGACAACCTTGGATTTTTCTTAGTTGATGGAGAGATTCACAACGGAACACAAGGAGATGTCTGAGTGGTTAAATTAAGATATATGTCAACCTATCTTCTTTATAGCAGAAAAAGTGATGGCATGAAATACTTTGATAGCCCCAATCGTCCGCCCATGGAGATTTTTAACTATCAAGTTCACCGAGCCAAATGGTTGATTTTGGCCAAGGGTATAATGCGAATTCCAGAAAACAAAAAATCATTATTGAAAATATGGATTTTCTACAATCTTATGTATTTACTTTTCTGGAAATGGAAAAGAAAAATTTTTGAAATTCATTTGGTATACGCCAAGAATAATATTATTCATTATACTTTTGTTCTTCCCAAATGCTTTCGGCTACCTTTTATGAAAAAGAGTGACCTTGAAGTGGGACCCTGCTACACTCACCCTGATTACAGAGGGCGAGGCCTTACTCCCTATATACTAAAGGAAGTATTTAAAAACCATGCAACGTCTGATATCTTTGGTTTAATTCGCCATGATAATGAGAAATCGATTAGGGCCGTGGAAAAGATTTTTATGCAGCAAACCGGAGTTTGTAATCGTAAGGAGGTATTCGGTATTTTTCCCAAATTTATTATTTGTGACGGAAAATAGTATGACTAATAATAATTCATTTGTTTCGGTTGTCATTCCTTGCCGGAATGAAGAAAAATTCATTGGGAAATGCCTGGATTCCATCCTCGCCAATGACTATCCCAAAGATAGACTGGAACTGTTAGTAGTTGACGGAGGAAGTGAAGACAGAACCAGAGAGATTGTGGGCGAATTTACCAAAAAATTTTCTTTTATTAAGCTGGTAGATAACCCTCGAAAGATTACACCCTGTGCCTTCAACATCGGTATAAAAGACTCTCAAGGAGAAATTATTATCATCATGGGTGCCCATGCCACATTTGAAAAGGATTACATATCAAAATGTGTAAAATATCTGGATGAATATAAAGCAGACAATGTGGGCGGAACCATGATAACTTTGCCACGTGAAAATACTCTAGTGGGTAAAGCCATTGTTTGTTCCTTAAGTTCTCCATTTGGGGTGGGGAATTCTCGTTTTCGCACCGGTTCAAAAAAACCGATTTGGGTCGATACAGTATTTGGAGGCTGCTACAGAAAAGAACTGTTTGATAAAATCGGTCTCTTCAATGAAGAGTTAATAAATAGTCAGGACATGGAGTTCAATTTGAGGTTAAAAAAAGCAGGCGGCAAGACTCTTTTAGTTCCGGATGTCATCAGTTATTATTATACACGCTCAGACTTCAGGTCTTTCTGTAAAAATAACTTCCGCAACGGAATCTGGGCCATTTATCCCTTAAAATTTATCAAATATCTGCTGTTATCCCCCAGACATATGGTCCCGCTTACTTTTATATCCAGTTTAATCCTCAGCGGAATACTTGCTCTATTTTGGTCAACATTTCTCTGGCTATTCAGTTTAATCTCTAGTCTTTACCTGGCAGTTAATCTTTATTTTTCAATTAAGATCGCCATTCGTGAAAAAAAACTGAGGTATATTGTAGTTTTGCCTCTAATATTTGCTACACTCCATCTATTTTATGGGTTCGGCTCATTAATAGGGTTGTTCAAAGTTGTATTTTCCAAATCCTTTTGGAAAAACAAATTGCGTTTAAAAACCTTCCAGCAAAAGGAGGGTAAAATTGAAGCGACTGTTTGATTTTATTTTTTCATTAATCGGGGTCATAATTTTGATGCCACTTTTTGTGGTGGTTGGGCTGTTAATCAAGCTGGACTCCAGAGGTCCCGTTTTCTATCGGGGCGTAAGAGTTGGTCGTTACGGAAAGAATTTTAGAATTTATAAATTCCGAACCATGGTACAAAATGCGGAAAAATTAGGAGGTTCTTCCACTCCGGATGATGACCCGCGTTTAACCCAGATAGGAAAATTCCTGCGCAATTATAAATTGGATGAAGCTCCTCAACTTTTCAACGTTCTGAAAGGGGAGATGAGTTTTGTGGGACCCAGGCCCCAGGTGCCGGAAGATGTAGCCCTGTACACCGAAAAAGAGAAGGCACTTTTGTCAGTTTTGCCGGGGATTACCGATTACGCCTCTATCAGATTTCATAACGAAGGAGAAATTTTAAAAGGCAGCCCGGACCCCAATAAGGCTTACCTGGAAAAAATTCGACCGGAAAAAATAAATTTGGGATTGCAATATGTCCAAACCCATTCTTTGTGGGTGGATATTAAAATAATTTTTTTGACTTTCAAAACCTTATTTCAAATGTCGCGATAAACTTGACATCAAGAAGAGTATTAGCCAATGGTTCAACGGAGTTCACCATAAAATGAAAATGAAAATTTTCAGGACCGCCACCGAAGAGCAGGTGGGGAAAAACTTAGAGCAGATTTTTGACAAGAGCTCCGATTCTACGGAAATTAAGCTGGAAAACTTCCCCAAATATATCCGGCGCAAATCGGTCACCCGCTTCCTGGCTCTATATGAATTATTCAAAAAAGTCCTCAAAGTAAAGGGCTCAATTGTGGAGTGCGGCGTATATCAGGGTTTTGGTTTAATGTCCTGGGCCAAAATCAGTGCCGTTTTAGAGCCGGCCAATTTAACCCGAAGGATTTACGGTTTTGATACCTTTGAAGGATTTAACTCGGTCAATAGCAAAGACCAGAATGACTTTCAAGTTGTGGAGCCGGGCGGGCTGGCCAGCAGCAGTTATGATGAGCTGACCCAATTAATCCAGGAATTTGATTATGACCGCTTTTTGGGACATATCCCCAAAGTCCAGTTAATCAAGGGGGATGCTACACAAACCATTCCGGAATTTCTGGAAAAAAATCCGCATTTGGTGATTAGTTTATTATTCTTAGATTTTGACCTGTATTTACCCACCAAAGTGGCTTTGCAAAATTTTCTCCCGCGCATGCCCAAAGGGGCAATTTTGGCTTTCGATGAACTGGACAATCCTATCTGGCCCGGAGAAACCGTAGCCCTGTTTGAAACTCTGGGAATAAATAAACTAAAAATCAGGCGACTGGACTGGGAGCCTTATATCGGTTACGCTATTTTAGAGTGAGGGAAATTGATGCCAGAGCTTAATTTTGAGCAACTTAAAGAATTAGCCACCAGGATAAGGGCACAGGTTTTGAAGATGACCCACCGTGCCAAAAGCTCACATGTGGGTTCTTCTTTATCTATAGCAGATTTGTTAGCGGTTTTGTATGGCAATATTCTGAAAATAAATCCTAAAGACCCCAATTGGGCAGAGCGGGATCGCTTAATTTTAAGCAAGGGGCATGCTTGTGCCGGTCTGTATGCGGTTTTGGCTGAGGTCGGATACTTTCCGCTTGAAAATTTAGAAACTTATTATCAAAACGGTTCTTATTTAGCCGGTCACATCACCCATACAGCTATCCCGGGGGTTGAAGTATCCACCGGCTCGTTAGGGCATGGTCTTTCGATTACTTGTGGAATGGCTTTGGCTGGGAAACAAGACCGAAAAGATTATCGCGTTTTCACAATTTTAAGCGACGGTGAATGTGATGAGGGTTCCATCTGGGAAGCGGTGTTGTTTGCGCCTCATCAGCAGCTAGATAATCTGGTTGCCATAGTCGACTACAATAAAATTCAAAGTTTAGGAAGAGTGGAAGAGGTTCTAAATTTAGAGCCCTTAGCGGATAAATGGAAAGCTTTCGGATGGTCAGTGAAAGAGATAGATGGTCACAATTTAGAAGAGATTCATAAAACTTTGAGTACAATTCCTTTTAAAGCAGGTAAACCAAGTTGTGTCATAGCTCATACGATAAAGGGAAAAGGGGTTAGCTTTATGGAGGATAAACTGGCTTGGCATTATCAGCAGCCGGATGCTGAACAACTGCAGAAGGCACTTTTAGAATTGGGGATAAAAGAATGAGAACTGCTTTTATAAAAACTTTATTCGACTTAGCCAAGCAGGATGAAAGAATCAATCTGATTGTTGGTGATTTGGGTTATTCAGTGGTAGAGCCGTTTCAAAAAGAATTCCCTTCCCGGTTTATAAACGCCGGGGTGGCAGAGCAGAATATGACCGGGATGGCGGCTGGTTTGGCTTTGAGCGGGAAAATAGTTTTCACCTATTCGATTGCCAATTTCCCCACTCTGCGCTGCTTGGAGCAGATTCGCAATGACATCTGCTACCACAATGCCAATGTTAAAATTGTGGCTGTGGGTGGCGGTTTTGCTTACGGAGCTTTGGGGATGACTCATCATGCCACCGAAGATTTGGCCATAATGCGGAGCTTGCCAAACATGCTGGTCGTTGCTCCCGGAGACCCGGTAGAAGCTAAACTGGCAACTCAAGCCATCGTCGAACATGAGGGTCCCTGCTACCTGCGCTTAGGAAAAGCCGGGGAACCAAAAATTCACCCTGATAAAATTAATTTCAAACTGGGGAAAGCTATTGAACTGAAGTATGGAACAGATATAACCCTGATCTCTACCGGCGGCATGTTATTTAACACTCTGAAAGCTGCCGAAAAATTAGAAGAACAAGGGATATCGGTCCGGTTGTTAAGCATGCATACGGTCAAACCTTTGGACACAGAAGCGGTTCTGAAAGCGGCTTCTGAGACTTCAGCCATCTTTACCATAGAAGAGCATAGCATAATTGGAGGATTAGGGGGAGCGGTAGCGGAGACCCTAGCCGAATCAGGGAACTCCCAGGTTTCTTTTCGGCGTCTGGGAATTCCTTCCACTTTCGTATCTCAAGTAGGAAATCAGGAATACCTGCGAAATTTATTTTCACTTTCAGCAGAAGGAATTCTGAACTCAGTCGAAACCGCTTTGAAAAAGACCGAAAGCTGGTCTTCAAAAAAGCTTATTTAATTATTTCAAAATCAAAGGAGAAAAGATGGAATGGAAGGTTAGATTTGTAGATTTTCCGCAACAGTATAGAAAAATGGAAACTGAATTAATAGATACAATCAAAACGGTACTTTCCAGAGGGGATTTAATTCTGCGCCAGCAGTTAAAAGATTTTGAGAACAATTTAGCCGCCTTTGTAGGAGCCAAGTACGCGGTAGGGGTTAGCAATTGCACCGATGGTCTGTATTTGACCTTGGAGGCCTGTGGGATCGGTCCGGGCGATGAAGTGATAACGGTCTCCCATTCTTTTGTAGCTACAGTGGCTGCTATTCATCACACCGGCGCTACACCTATTTTGGCAGATGTAGGGGATGACCATAATATGAATGTAAAAGAAGTGGAGAAAGCTATAACTTCTAAAACTAAAGCAATTTTGCCGGTTCATTTGAATGGTCGGATGTGCAAAATGGAAGTTTTGATGAATCTGGCAGAAAAAAATAATTTGTTGGTAATCGAAGACGCTGCCCAGGCATTGGGTGGTTCTTTCAAGGGACAAAAAGCCGGTTCTATCGGCATAGCCGGATGTTTCAGCTTCTACCCAGCCAAAACTCTGGGCGCCACCGGCGACGCCGGGGCAGTTGTCACCAACAGTAAAGAACTTTATGAAAAACTTCTGCTTTTGCGTGACCATGGACGCTTAAATAAAACTGATTTGGCTGGATGGGGGTATAATTGTCGTTTAGATAATCTTCAAGCTGCCATTTTAGATTTAAAGTTAAAATACTTACCAGAATGGATAAGACGCAGAAGAGAGATAGCCGGGCTTTATCACAAATATTTAGCTCATCTTCCTCAAATAACTTTGCCTCCAGCACCCACAAATGAAGGGCCATATTATGACGTCTATCAAAATTTTGTCATTGAAGCAGAAAATCGGGACCAGTTGTTTGAGCACCTAACCAGAAATGGAATCGAGACCTTGATTTCCTGGCCCAAAGCGGTTCATCATCAAAAGCAGCTAGGGTTAACACAGTTTAAGCTTCCCCGAACTGATGAGCTCTCCCGAAAAGTTATCTCGCTTCCTTTAACCACAGAGCTGACAGATGACCAGATTGAATATGTAGCCGATACCATCGGTCAGTTTTACTCAGTCCCGGCTTATCAGTCAACAACCAGAATAAGTGAAGCGACTTTAAAAAGTTAAACCTATGCCGGATTATTCCACAGTCACCGAAACTCCTCAGGACAAAGGCTCCCCAGAGCAGATATCCATGCTTTTTACCCGTTATCAATGGGCAGCTGGTTTCTGTGAAGGAAAGAAAGTTTTAGAAGTAGGGTGTGGTGCCGGACAGGGATTGGGGCTTCTGGCTAAATCTGCCAGTTTGGTAATCGGGGGAGATATTGAGCCCAATAATTTAAAATTTGCTCAAAGGCATTATAATGGCCGAGAGAAAATTAAGCTTCTGTTGTTTGACGGGCATAAATTCCCCTTTCAAGATAAAAGTTTAGAGGTGGTGATTCTATATGAAGCAATTTATTATTTATCTGATGCGGAAAAATTTATCCAGGAAACCCGTAGAGTACTAAACGATAACGGAATACTATTAATTTGTACGGTCAACTATAGCTGGGAAGATTTCAATCCCTCTCCTTTTAGCACCAGATATTTTTCAGTGCCTGAATTGTATGACCTGCTCAAAACTTGCTTCCCTAAAGTAGAAGTTTTCGGTGCCTTTCCTGCTGTTGCCGATTCAACCAAAGCCAGATTAATCTCATTTATCAAAAGAACTGCGGTATCACTGCATTTAATCCCAAGAACCATGAAAGGAAAGGAGCTTTTGAAAAGATTGTTCTTCGGTCAATTAATTCCCATTCCCCCAGAAATTGAAGAAAATGGGTACCATTACCAGAAGCCGGTTTTAATCTCCTATAACACTCCCAATTCCACGTTTAAAGTTATTTATGCTTTGGCTCAGGCGTGAAAAACTTAACAGGAAGTAAAGTCTTAAGGGGTAGTTTTCTATAAAGCTCGTAGACCCACGTTGTCCTCAACATGGGCCAAATCTGATTATCCTAGCTTGAGACAAGCTGGGTCTACGGATTCAAAGAAAACTGATTTTGAAATAGCTGGGGGCTACTTTAAATCTGCAAACTTAAAAGCCGGAAATTCCATTTGTTGCGGGTGTGCGGGTGTGTATTCCGGTTGTGAGGCGGGAAGGTCATATAAAAAGCCCAGCTCTTCTTTTCCCTGCCAGGGGGTGTAGGTTTTAACATATTTTTTAAGCCAAGCTTTTATGGTTAAGACAGAGCCGTTGCCGTTGTTGGAAATCTGCAGAAGCTCCATTAAAGCATGATTGATCTCTTCTAAACTATACTGTTTATAGTTTTTGGCAATCCAGATTCCCTCAAAATCAGTTTTGGAAGTCCCGTTTTCAGCGGTCAAAAGCTCTTCATAAAGCTTTTCACCCGGTCTTATTCCGGTAATCACAATATCCACATCCTGCTGTGGTCTAATTTTATGCAGTTTCAAAAACTCTTCGGCTAATTTGTAGACATTGATTGGTTCCCCCATATCCAAAACCAAAACCTCACCGTCGTTTCCTTTTAAAGATGCCTGCAAGACCAATGCCACCGCTTCCGGAATGGTCATGATATATCTCTGCATATCCTGATGAGTCACGGTAAGCGGACCGCCTCGTTTAAGCTGTTCAGTCCAGATGGGAATCACCGAGCCCCGGCTTCCCAAAACATTTCCGAATCTGACCGAGCAAAATTTGGTTTTCCCGTTATGACCGAAAGCGGTACAGATAAATTCCGCAAATCTTTTGGTAGCCCCCATCACGCTGGTGGGATTGACGGCCTTATCAGTGGAAATAAAGACAAATTTTTCCACCTGGTTTTGGATTGATGCCAAAGCCAGATTATAGGTGCCAAAAATATTCACTTTTGCCGCTTCTTCCGGATAATATTCCATCATGGGTACCTGTTTGTAGGCCGCAGCATGAAAAACAATTTCAGGTCTATAGATTTCAAAAACTTTGTTCAATCTGGCAGGATTGGTTATGTCGCACAAAATCGGTTTAATCTCCAACTGGGGAAAGACTCGCCGCAGTTTCAATTCCAGCATATACAAATCGGTTTCATCAATGTCCAAAAGAATCACAGATTTAGGATTAAAGTTACAGACCTGGTTGCTAATTTCCGAACCGATAGAGCCGGCCGCTCCGCTGATTAAAATTCTTTTGCCTGAGAGAAAATTCTCAATCTGTTTAACTTCGACTGAAACAGCTCTGCGGCCCAAAAGCTCTTCCACATTGATGTCCCGGATATCTTTGACGTTGATAGATAGAGCAGTATCCTTATCCACGATGGATGGCAGAACCAGGATGTTTTCAATTTCCACCGACTTGCACAAATCCAGAATCTCAATTAGTTTCTTGCGGGCTAAAGAGGGAATAGCTAAAATGACACCGGATATTTTCTCTCTTTCGGCCAGATAGGGTAAGTCTGAGATTTTACCTAAAACCTGCACTCCGTGAATCTTAGTTCCTATCTTGATGGGGTCATCATCCAGAAAGCCGATCGGCTGAACCTTCCAGCCGGGTGAAGCTAGAATATGCGACACCAGTCTCTGCCCGTGGTTTCCGGCTCCAATGATTAGGTAACGGTTTTGAGATTTTCCGTTGCCGTTCCACAGATGAGAAGCCTTCAGATAGAGCCGCTTGGAAATCCGCAAAAAACCGATCAAGCTCAGAGAAATAAAGAAATCCAGGAAAAAAACAGAGCGGGGAAATCCCTGAAATAAACCTTCATTTAGAACAGTATAACTGGCTAAAAGAACGAATAGAGCCAAAGATAAAGCTTTTAAGATGTTGAATCCCTCAATTAACCCGGCATATCTCCAGGTGATACGGTATAAACCAAAAATCCACATGAAAACCAGTTTGGCAGAAATAAAGATTGACAGGAAAAGAGGAAAATTATCTCCGTATTCAAAAGGAATTCTAAAATCAAACCTTAACAGGAAGGATAAAAATAGTGCCAAAGAACACAGAATAATATCGCTTATTAGAAAAAATGAAACTCTTTTGCTGTTAGTGGGTTTTACCAGATAATTCCAGATTCGATAAAACTGGCCATTCAAGTTTTCTTTTATAAAATTAAGTAAAAGCATTTTGGTTTTTAAATTCCTTTTTCCTTCCAAAAATTGTACTCAATTCTCAAATTTAAGGAGAATTCCCCCCTTATATTTTTATCGGCAATATTGGAAATATTTTTCCTGCTCAAAAGCTGCAGTCCTAAATCAATTTTAATGTTAGCATTTGGTTGATAGACACCCAAAATTTCAAAAACAGAAGTTTTTTCCACCACACCGGAAGGGAATTTTGGAACAGCCAGCAGAGGACTGGGATAGAGCATGTCTATTTTTCCTTCTCCTTTTCGCTTATAGCCGGCAGAGAATTGTAATGAAAAATCTTTTCTAAGATAGTATAAAAAACTTCCCTGTATTAAATCTGCATCCGGTCCCAAAGCTGACCCCAAATTTCTATCATGGTACAAAAAGCGATTCCAGGATATATCTGCTCCATAAACCCAAAATCCGATTCTCCGATACTCCAAATTAAAATACGACCCGTCTAAATTAAAAAGATTGGCTAATCTGGTTCCCAGAAGATATCCGATTTGATGGGGCTCGGATTTGAAATCATATTGAAAGTCATCAATCAAAAATTCTCCGTAAAATTCTTTGTCTTTCCAGAAAGATAAATCAAAAGTCAGACTCCATAAGATATTATCCGGGGCGTTCTGATTAAACTGCTCCACATAATAGGGCAAAATCGGGTTCAGATAATAAAGCTCCACAGACCGGTTAATTCCCCCATAAATAACCGTTTCTGACAGACCCAGCTCGATTCCCTTAGGGTGTTTAAAGTTTAGGGAGTGAGCTGAAATATAGCGGTTGGCGAAACTACCACTATCCGGGTCAAAGATTTTGTCTAAAACCGAGCTAAAATAAGAGAATCTGAAATAGCCGAGCTGCAGCGATAATCTAATCTGGTCTAAAGCCGGGGATTGTCCGGAGAAAAGAAGCCCGTTCCCCAGAGTCGGGCTCCAGTTCTGGTTATCCCGTCCAAAAAGAATTTTCACATATTTAGTTTCCCAGTGCAAATAGACCTGGTTCAGATAACCGGTTAAATTTTTCTTCCATTTTCTGCCGAAGAATTGAGAATCTTTTTCGGCCTGGGTGTCCAATACCCCGTTAATTTTAAAAAGAAATTGATTGGAATATTGATAACTGCCCCCCAGTTTAAGCCGGCCTCGAGCCGGTTTTTTATCTTGGGCAGAGTTGTAGAAAACAATCGGGCTTAGATTATATTTTACTGAAGCCGTTGGTAGATTTTCCTTTAAAGTGGAAAACTCATAGCTGAATTCATCCTTTAGTTTGTTAATCAGCCAGGTCTGCGACTTGGCGAGAGTCAACTTATTTTCTTGCTCTAATTTTTCTAACTCGAGTAAATATTGAGCAATTTCTCCGCGTGTGTAAGGTTTAATACTTTTGTGCAGCTCGGAGAAAAGTTTTTGAGTATAAAGCTGTTCCAAAGTCGGATAAACCCAGGAATCCAAGGGGATGGTTTCTAAAGGATGAGAAAAGGTTGGTTGACTGAAAAGTAAAGATAAAATTATGAAAATTGCTAAAGTAGTTCCTTTTATGTAAGTAGTTTTTATTTTAACGCACCACATTCTACTTACATAAAATGAGCGTAAGTTAAAATGATAAATATTCAGATTCATCACAATCCTTGATTGCTTTCTCCTTATATTTAAATTGTCGAACAAAATAGCTTTTTGTTAACTGACTTTTCAGGCCGTTTCCGTCTACCTTGACAATTCCTGACAGAGCAGTTTCTGCTTGAAAAATTTTCAATTTTACCGTATAATATGATAAGTAGGTTACTCCAATAAGTTTTTTTACTTTTGGGGGCGATTGGTCTCGACGGGATGTTAGAGACAAAACCTGCAAGCCGAGGTACCCAGTGTCCTCGATAATCAATTGGGACTAAATTTAGGTGCAAACAACAACTTTGCACTGGCTGCTTAATTAAAAGCTAGCCCGTCTGATTAAGATTTGTCGGCTGGTCTTAAATCAGGCGTCGAGCTAAACCGAATAGCTTAGATTGATGCTTGGGCAATTTAAGCGAAAACTTACTAAGCTGGTGTTCCGGCGCCGGTCAGTTGGCTAACCGGAATACGAGAACTAAAACCTGACTAAGCTTGTAGCATGGTTTTGAGCTTTACTCTTCGGACGTGGGTTCAATTCCCACCGCCTCCATTTTTTATTTGTTGGGGGACAAACAGTTAGGGGTTCCGAGCGGGATTTTGTTTCAAGTTTGTTTCAACTGGTTGACTGAATTTGAGCATTTCTACTGCTCGGGTTTTGTGAAGAGGGGAGAGGTGTGAATACTTCTCGGTCATCGAGACGGTTTTAGAGCAAGCAGTTTTAATATGTAAGGATTGGGTTGAGGATCAGAAATAGGTGATTTTAGTATGATAACAGGTCGAGCGGTTGTTGAATGCCCATTTTGCGATAAAATTTGTGTGAGTGCTTTTCATAAGCCAAGCTACCTTCAAGGACGAAGGAGTAGTATATCAAATAAATAAAAAGCTAAGTTTGTAAATTTCCAAAAAACTGGCGATAGGGAGTTCAGTTTATAAAGGTAGTGGGTACAAGGGGAGATGACCAAGGCTCTATCTATTTTATCTTTCCACTTAAATTATATTTTTCCCTTAAATTGCCTTTCATCCTGTTTCCAGTAGACCTATAGACTCTAAGAAGTATAGTTTCAATATCCTTGATATATCTCGTTTTCGGAACTTGATAGAAAGAAAAATTATCCCATTTTCCTTTATGTCTGTCCTTCGTATGTTGTTTTAACCTTCCTCGCAAGCTTTTATAAGATAATCGGATATAGTAGATTTTCTTGCCATTATACAATACATAAATACCTGTTCCTCGGTCTTTGCTTCCTGGCAAAGAGTCATAAACTTTATCATTCCAGACACTGTGCTCAAGCCATTTCTTAACCAGTTTGCTTCTATCCGTGCTCGTTTTCCTCATATATTACTTTAATTATTTAAAAGCTCTTCCCTTTTCGATTCCAATGTGGTGATTTTGGATTCAGAGGATTAGGGCTTCCCAAAACATTTGGTTTAACTTTCAAGAATTGTTTTCTCGTTTCTTTTATCTCCCCACTCAACATATCTAAATATCCTTGGGGATGTTTTTTATCCCAGCTATTCCAGACCTTGTTTTGTAATTCATAGTGTAATTTAGTGTCATACTTATCACCCGGGCATACAAGCTTGGGATGGCTGTAACTGGGTGCAAACATATAAAATTCATTTGACCTGCATCCGCAGATCTCACATTCGTAAATTCTATCGGACCTCCAATGGTCTCCTGCCTTGACACTGGGCCATTCTCTCTTCTCCATATTGTATAATTTTATTTTCTCCATTTTTAGCAAGTTGTGAGATATTCTTGGTTAGGTGTGTTTCACATATCCAGTTCTTTGCTGAAACAAATTAATTATGGCGTAAAAAATGTCAACTTCAAAATTTTCAAAAATCTCGCTCTGGTATTTTCAATCTTTAAAGACAAAGTTAAGGCGGGGGTTAGCCCGTCCCTCTTGGGTGTGTAATGAGTGTGAGTAGTTTGATGTGTGCATGAAACGGAGAGGGTAAATCAATCTAAGAGAGTGAGAAATTCACTCTCTTTTTTATTATATACTGAACAAATTTTCGCTGACAGATTCTGACACAAATCCCTCCGGGATGGTGTAACCAAATGGAATAAAACACTTGACAAAAAAAATTATTATCTTAACTTATATTAATTAAGCAGTGAATAGGCCCACTAAGATTGTCTCTTTATAGGGACAATTCTCTCTAGAGTGGGTGAAAGAGGCAGTTGAAGTAGACCTATTCTTCGGCAGAAGTATAGGTTTATTTTTTGAGGTCTTATGAGCACCACCAGAATTTCATTTCTAACAACAGTAATCGTCTCCATTTACTTTTCCTTAGGGTTTTCTGTGCGTGTAGATGATTTCCGGGTGAATGATTCAATCCCACCATCGGAACTCGAAATCATTCACGTTTTAACCGACTACAATGGTAAATTTGTAGTAACGTGGCATGACTTTTCAGTCTTTACGAAACGTGAAGTATATTTGAAACGTTATCGGGTGGATGGGACACAAATAGGAAGTCAAATTAAGACTCCGGATATAATTGAACAAGGGCAAAGGCTTAACACGAACAACGGAATAGCTTCTTTGCTTCCGAATGGTAATATCGCTGTGGCACGCACTATGCAAAAGGACTCAACCGACTCTGATGGCAACTTTTTCGCTTTGTCAAGAGTTTACATAGATATTCTGGATTCCATGGGCAATCCTGTAGTCGCTTCTTTCTCCGTAGACACGCTTCCCGCCAGCATTCACAGGTGGATAGGTCTTGACCAACAAGGTCTTGCAATGGACATAGAGGGAAACTTCACGTTAGCCTTTTTTGAGTATGAGACAGATAAAATTTTCTTTCAACAATTCTATCCTACAGGTCAGAGAAGGGATAGTCTGGTACAAATCCTGTGCGATAGCTTCTCAACCTGTGATTATGCTCCCCAAAATCTTGCAATCTCGATGAATCGAAGTGGAAGATTCATACTCTGTTGGGACGCAGCCTTTCTTTTTGTAGCAAAAATGTTCTACTCAGATGGAACGCCTGTTAGAGGAGAGTTAGTTTTAGCATGTGATGATACATTAACTCAGGTTTGCACTGACCCTTCGTTCCATTGTTTTATCGGAACAGGTCTGAAGGTAGGAATAGATTCACTAGGAAATTTCATGGCAGCATTTGATGCATGTATTCCTGACTCGTTTGGGAAGCATGTTTATGCCAGATTGCATGATTCTTTAGGAAATCCTCTCACACCCAACATGGACATTGGAGATTTGGAACACTCAAACTGGTTCTACGGTCATAGGCCTAGGGTACTATCAACGGATGATGGAGGTTATGTAATTGTGTGGGTCGATAAGACCAATTACCCTTATGTAGACATTTGGGCAAAGAGATTTGACGCTACTGGAAACCAAATTGGGATTAAGTACCGCATAAATAATAAAATAGGTAGTGTTTCCAGTTTTGACTACATTGGCGCTGCCATTAGTAATGGCCATCTTTTTGTGGCTTGGAGGGACAAACGAGGTCAGTGGGATCTTTTAAGCAGTGTCTTTGCTCAGATAATGCCAGTGGATGAGGTTGGGGTATTTACGCCGGGTGATATTAATTACGATTACACTATAGACTTAGCTGATTTGATTGGAATGGTAAACTATGTATTTAAAGGTGCAGGCCCACCCGAAGGCTCTCCGTTAGTTATTGATGTGACCGGTGATTGCAAAACAAATATTACAGATTTGATATATATGGTGAATCACTTATTCAAGGGCGGTCCTTTACCTGTGGGGTGTCCTTTTTAAAAACAAGGAAGTTGCATGGAAGCATACAAAAATTATAGATTCAAATATCAATTTTCTTCTGAAAGGTCTCCTCCAGCTTTCTATACAACTGGTTTCACTTAAGTTTTAAACAAAAATTTAGAGCCCAAAGCAGGGTAGGTAGATTACAACGCCATCGTCAAACAGCCTTGTTTTCTGCCTCTCTGCCGGGCCCATAATTAATATAACCTCAAACTTTTAAAAATCAATAGAAGAAATGAGAGGGAAAATTTTTCCTGACAGAAGCTGACACAAATCCCTCCGGGATGGTGTAACCAAATGGAATAAAACACTTGACAAACTGGATTATGAGCTTATCTTATGTTAAGACACCTTTTACAAATTAACCCCGAGGAGTGATTATCGGGTGATAAAATCTAAAGGTTTAGTAAGAGTTCTAATTTTTAGCTGCTTTTTAGTGTTAGGGGGGACATTCTATCCTTTTTCTGCTTTCGCCATCTACAAGGATGACTTCAAGCTGGCAGACTCCTCTGAAGTTAGGGCTAATCTTTGGTTAGAAATTAGACCTATAGCAAATAACTATTTTGTAGCCAGTTGGGTTGACAGATATGAAGAACTAGGGTGGGACGGTTATATAAGGAAGTATACTATAAAGGGGGAGCCGGTAGGAAATCGGATTAAATTGGATATTGATTCTCTTATGGTAAGGTCGCCTATTTTCTTGGCTCCACAAAAAAATGGAAATATTATTGCTGCTTGGCTGTGGCATGACTTTGTTCATCCACCCTATAGATTACAAGCAACAGTCAGAATCTATGACTCTTTGCTCAACCCGATTACTGGTGAGATAAAGGTAGATACATTGTCAGACCTTACTAAATTTAGATGGGTGGATGTGGTTGGGCTATCAACTGATTCTATAGGCTGTTTTGTAGTGTTATATACAATTGATAATTACAGACCCTTCTTACAAAAATTCAGCCCCACAGGTGTAAAACTCGAAGAACCGGTTGGATTGTATACCCCATATGAGTATGATGAGGATTTTCCCTGCCAGGATTCTGCTTACGTCTGCCATGGAGGTGGTGGTTGGGATATGTCAATGCGTCCAAATGGAGAGCTAATAGTGGTCTACTGGGGAGCTTCTTCTATAATACAGGACAAGGGGGTTCCGATGGGTAGGTTGTTTAATTCAGACTTAACGCCCAAAGGACAAGTATTCATCATCCCCTGCGAAGGACTTCCCTGTACTTTAGGTGACACATTGCTGCTTCTTGGTAGTGGAGATCCAAAAGTCGAATATGCCGAGAGTGGAGATTTTGTGGTGACCTGGAACCAAGGGTACGATCCGTATTGGACTGGCCTAATTGGAGCTAGAAGGTTTAACTCTGATGGTTCACCTAAAGGAGAGTCATTTATTGTCAATGAACACATTCCTGGATTTCTATACAACAGACCCCGAGTTGCGGTAGGGGAAAACGGAGATTTTGTAATTTTTTGGTCTGACAGGTATAGTCAATTTGGATGGCACAATCTCTGGGCTCAGGCCTATGACTCCGTTGGAATACCTCAAGGTATTAATTACAGAGTGAACACACTGGACGGTTCCTTGGACGGAAATGAAGAAAATTTTGATGCTTTCATAGTAGACTCTACATTTGTGATAGCCTGGCTGGATGTGTTTAGAGATTATCCCCCTAAGATTGGCTGGCCCTATGCCCAAACTATGGATTTAAAGTTAGTAGGTGTTTACTCTCCCGGTGATTTAGATGGTGATTGGGGAGTAAAACTCAACGACCTTATATACCTGATAAATTATATCTTCAAAGGCGGTCCCAAGCCCTATCCTGTATGGACCGGGGATGTGACTGCGGATTGCAAGGTCAATTTAGCAGATGTTATTTATTTGACAAATTATGTTTTCAAAGGAGGAGCTGCACCTATACCAGGTTGTGCCTAGATGTTAATCATTTGATAATGAGAAATTTTCAAAATATGAAAGTTCTAGCAAAAAGAAAACGCTTTTCACGATTTTTGGATCGCCCTCCTCCAAAATAGGAAGGCAATTCTGAAAAGAAAAAAATTTAGCCCAGCAGGGGAGGTAGATCGCAAAACCATCGCTAGAAAGCCTTGTTTTTCTGCCTCTCTGCCGGGCCCATAATTAATATAACCTCAAACCTTTAAAAATCAATAGAAGAAATGAGAGGGAAAATTTTTGCTGACAGAATCTGACACAAAAATGGAATAAAACACTTGACAAACTGAATTATGAGCTTATCTTATGTTAAGACCAACTTTTACAAATTAACCCCGAGGAGTGATTATGGGGTGACAAAATCTAAAGGTTTAGGTAGAGCTTTAATTTTTAGCTGCTTTTTAGTGTTAGGGGGGGTATTTTACCCTTTTTCTGCTTTCGCTATCTTTATCGATGATTTTTTAGTTAATGATACTCTCAGGGAAGATTTGGAGGAGTACCCCCAAATAGCCTGTGATTCGGCTGGCAATTTTGTATGCTTGTGGGTGGATTATACAGGCTTAGACCTCCCTGGAGAAAAATGGCATGGAACTATTTTTATCCAGGGTTATGACTCACAAGGCAATGTCCGTTTTGGTCCTAAGGTAATGCCCACAGATTCCAACAGAGTATTGGCTAAGCCCGCACTCTATGTGAGACCAGGGGGAGATTTTGTAATAGCGTGCTCCGATTACTGGAATTGGCCCAATGATTCAACAAAGACCAAGATTAATATTCAGAGGTATGACATAAATGGCAATGAGATAGAGAATCGCATATCATTTTTCTTTTCTGATAGCTCGGTTGGTCTTCCTGACGAATCGATAGTATATAGTGTCACTAGTGATTCTTCGGGTAGAATTATAGCCACTTGGAAGAGTGGTTCTCCAACACAGGCCTGGGCGCAAATTTTTGGCACAGACAATAATCCTCTAATCTCACCCTTTAAGATAAATGGTAGCGATGGTAATATTACAGCTTCTGTGGGCTATAATCCTGTAGTGGTGAGTTATCCCTGTGGTAAATTTGTAGTGTCATTTTGGTCTCCTGCTAATGGATACTTTCAAGCGTTAGCCAGAATTTACAATTCTGATGGCACCACACTAACAAATTTTATCTTACTTAGCTGTGATACAATACCTATTACCCCTGGATGTGAAGGACCGCCAAATTGTAATGTGAGCGATAACCCTGACATTGATATTGTAGATGGTAAGAATTTTATGGTTACCTACAGTGCTTGTGGGGACGAGGATGAAAATTATGTTTATCTAAGAGTTTTTGATTCTCTGGGAAATCCGGTCACTTCTAATAGGAAAATTAACGAAGGCTCAGCTTATACTTATTTTGTCTGTCCTGAGATTAGCTGTGATGGGAAGGGGAACTGTGTGGTTATCTGGGGTGACAGCCGTAACCTCTTTTGGAACGGCGACCTTTTTATTCAGAGACTGGATTCTTTAGGCAATCCAATCGGTTCCAATCACCGAGTAAACAATGACATAGGTCAGGCACGGCTTTCAAACCTGGAAGTAGTTACCAATGGCAAGCAGGTATATTCTATTTGGGGAGACTCGAGAGATTTTTCAAATTGGCATTTCGATTTGTATGCTCAAGTAATGGACTTAGAGAAAGTGGGAGTATTCACCCCTGGGGATGGGACATTGGATGAAAAGGTCAATGTCCAAGATATCATCTACTTAGTTAGATATGTCTTTCAAGGTGGTAGAATTCCGGTTTCAGAGCGGTGGATTTCTGACGTAACCGGAGATTGTAAGGTAAATTTAGCTGATGTAATTTACTTAGTAAATTATGTTTTTAAAGGTGGAAGTGCACCACAAGTTGGTTGTGCTAATTGAACCTATGAAAAAATCTCAAAAAAGAAGAATATTTTATCCTTTTTTAGACCGTCCTCCACCTATTCTAGGAGGTTAAGCTAAGAAACTTCTCAAAAAAATTTAGCCCATGCAGGGGAGGTAGATTGCAAGCCGTCGACAAACGCCCTGTTTTTCCGCCTCTCTGCCGGGCTACATAAAATATACGCAATTTTCAAAATTTGTAAATAGAAAAAGAGGTGAAAAAATGATAAAAGAAATACTATCCAATAAAAGGTGCTGGATTATTCTCTTAATCTCTACCGCCTTTACCATTTTTCTGACCTACCCCTTCTCCACCACCCAATTCAATCCCATCACCTATGCCGGCACGGACACTGATGCCAATCTAGGACCCAAGGCTCTATGGAACCCCTACACCGGCAGCTGGTATATTACCAATGATGCTTCAGGACAACTCCAACAAGATTTAGCCCCGGCCGTGGTCAGGGTTCGTTTTCATTCAGCCGGTGACTCTGTAACCTGGTTTAGATTCAGGTTTCAATGGGACCCCGATAGTCTCTCCCTTCTCAACGCCGTCAACACCGGATATAATTATCCTCCCGGTTTTAGCTTCGACACCACCAGGTTAAGCACTAACAATAAATTTCAGGTAACCGGAGTGGGTGGTTCAGCCGTCCTTGATAGTGCCAATACAATGTTTGCGCTTAAATTCAAAATCTTGTGTCTGACAGACGGAGCAATTGGCACTGCCATTACAATGGATACCACTGACGCAACCGGTGTCAACACCTTCGTGATAGGGGGTTCTACCTACAGGCCTGCTAATAAAAGAGAAGGGAAAGTAAGCATACCTTTGGACAGTCTGTCTATTTCACCTGGCAAGGACACAGTTATTATTGACAGCACCTTTTACCAGCCGATATACTTTACCACGAATTTTGCTCCTTCCGGTGGCTTCAGAGACACTTTTGTTTTAATTGACAGCCTTAAACTCGAATATAAAGGGATAGACAAGAATTACACAGCCACCCACTATGCCACTCTGATAGACTCAGTCAGCACGGGCGGGGGAACCATCATGGTCAAGACCAGTAGTGACAATGTCCCCCCAGGTAATAACGAGGTTCTGTTTTACCTGAAGACAAAGAATAAAATGACCGCTAACAAGCAGTGGGCAAAGGTAAAAGTGAAATATGCCAAGTTCAATCACCATGCCAGTTGTAATAAGGCATTTGCTGAGCAAACCATAGAGAAGGTGGATTCGGTTTTGACTTTGTACGAAGCCACAGCTTCCCTGGAGAATGAAACTACTCCTAAAAATGCTAATGATTCGCTAGAGGTATTCCTTAAAAACAATTTCCAGGTTTTAATGACCGCTCTTAATCCTGAGGAAGCTACCCGAGCTCACCTGAAAATTGACACCACCTGGACTAGGACCGGTTTCGCCACTATTCCCAATCCTCCTCATAAGGAATTTACTGGCTGGAATTGGGAACCAAAACCCCAGGCATTGGGCATATTATTTCGAGAAGACCCTGGAGAAGTGAGTAATCATATACCTGTAAATGTTAATCCTGATACGATTTTTAGACTACTTTACACTGCAGGTAATTCTGCTGGTACACGAACTGTTGACCTAAGGGTCGACAGTGCCCATCATGCACAACTGACAGATTGGTATAGGTCGAATCCGGTTATAACTATTCGGCACACATCTACGAGCGGACCCAACAATACTATAAGTTTTGTGAGTGGCTCCATTAATATACCCAATCCGCCACCTGGCGGTTCCTGTCCTTTCCTTTACACCTGGAATGGTAATCAATTCCTGGAGGACAACGACATCCTCACCACTTCGGAATTCACTCTCTCCGGCACCCCGGTCACCGACCATTACAAAATCTCTCAACCCCTGGTAGAAACCAATGGCCAATACCTCTTACAACTGCGAGAGGTTCAAGATGAAGAAAGCTTTGTGGATGAATTGGCTCTAATTACCGTAGACCATCCCCAGAGCGTCAAAGTCGGTGTCACACCGGAGGGAAAGATAGTTGCCTATGACAAAGCACTCTTCCCGGTGGCCTGTGTGGACCAGGAAGGCAACGACCATCTGGACAAAATCTTAACCAATGACGGTGTTATCTTTGAGGGTGAAGGCCCCGCAGCCCTGCTCTTAACTTTCAACAACCCCTCTAAAAAGGAGTTACCTAACGATATTCGACCAGAGGGTGCCCCAGGTGATGATGGAAATGGTCCTCCTCCCCCTAAGGATGGGTTTGGATTAAGCACTAAGCTAACAGTGGAGATAGAGGATGCAAGTGGTCAGTGGCACGACCTTGGGGTTGTAGCTCCCCGGGTCAATGCTCAAGGGTCTTGTTGGATTTTGGGTTCAACTGGCATTGATTTGGGCGAGCAGTTCCGGGTGAAACTCTACTGGGACAAACGGTATTCTGTGGACCGCCTGGCATATTATGTGCCAACAGCCAAGCCATGGTATCAGGAGAGTCTCAGACTAACACAGGCCGGGCACTCTAAGAAAATGGATGTGACTTCACTGGTATCGGCTTATGATGGAAATTCAGCCAAGCTGATACCGGGTGAGGTAATAAGTCTGGCATTCCCGGTAGGTAAACCAGTACCGGATGGAATGGTCAGAGATTTCATCTTCAAAGCAGTTGGATATTACACGCCATACGACAGAGCTTCTTCTGCCGGCTCTTTTACCTATAAGTTACATAACAACTATCCCAATCCTTTCAATGCTCAAACCGAGATTCAATATGCCTTACCCGAGCCATCCGAAGTCAACCTCTCAGTTTACAACATCATGGGACAGAAGGTCAGGACATTAGTTGAAGGCAGACAGTTTGCGGGAGTTCACATGGTTACCTGGGACGGGAAAAATGAAAATGGAGAAACAGTCGCCAGTGGAGTTTACTTCTATACCATAAGAGCCGGAACTTACCTTGAGACAAAGAAGATGACTTTGCTCAAGTAACCATACTCATTCTATCAAAAGCCAGTCTTTGAGAAGGAGACTGGCTTTTGTAATTTTTTAGGCTTGTACAGAAAGCCGGCCTCGTCCCTGAAACCAGCCCTCTATTTCTATTTACATCTTAATTCGAATGCTTTTCTTTTGTGGTACTTCAAGAAAGCTTGGAGTCATATAATTCAGTCAACTCTTTTCCCATTCGAAATATTCTATCTCTTAATTCTTTTGGTTTTAATACTTCTGCCTCTTTGCCGAAACTCAAAATCCACTTTGCAATCTCTTCTAATCCTTCAACCGTGATATAATAAAGCACAGACCCATCTCTTTGTTTGGTAACTTCTTCTTCAGGGTGATGTTGAGAGGACAAAATTTGATTGGCAGTAGCCCCTTTGAATCTAAGCTGGACATTATAAAGTTTACCTCCCGAAATCTCCCACTTATTCTCAAAGAACTTTTCTACACTAAAGTCAGGGTCTTTTTTAAAGCTTCCATCTAAGAGAGTAATTCTCTTGAAATGATTTAAGTTAAACATGTGAAAATCCTTCACAGATTCACAGAATCCCAAAAGATACCAGATATGATTCCTAAAAACGAGAGAATATGGCTGTACGATTCTTTCGCTTATACCCTCGCTGACACTCTCACAGAAAAGTTTGACCTTGTGGGTACCCTGAATAGCTTTATCCAAAACTTGAGCGAAGGTCGAGAGCTGTTTTTGCTGATAGGGTTGTCTGCAATGTATTTTACAGGACTCTGGAATAGAATTGGCAATACTCCGAATTTTAGGATCCACAACTGCGTCAATTTTGGAGAGTAAACTCTTGGCTTGTTTTTGTAAATCATCCCATTTCAAAGCACAACAATCCAGCCCTAGACGAAGTAATTTATAATCACTGGCTGTAAAATTCAAAATGGGTAAAAAAGCAGTATCCAAAATTCTGTAGCCATTTTCCCAATGGACTGGAACAAGTGAAGAGGATAAAGAAAGGATATCACGGTAGATAGTTCTCTCACTGACCCCCGTTTCTTTAGCTAGTCGAGTGACGTGAATTCCTGGATTGGCTTTGATTAAGTTTAATTCTAATAAGAGTCGTTCAAATTTGCTCAAATGTTCCTATGTTTATAAGTTCTGAATTAATATACAAAAACAATGTTTCAAAAAGAGGCAGGCTTTGACAGAACACGTCAGACAAAATTTCAATAAAACAATTCAATTTACCAAAAGTAGGATTAAAAAAATGACTTACAGAGGCTGTCAGCAGAATCAAATCTGGGCCTTTGGTTCTTTAAGCTCCACTTAGAGAGATGTTCATGATTTTCTCCAATTCGAAAGTCTTGTTAGTACCATTCCAAAAAGCATACAAATTCCATCTGTTTTGCTTCCAATTTAGTTCTTTTGGCTGCACGCTATTATATTTTTGGCTAACACCACCATCCCCATACACCAAATCGATATTTCTGGATTCGGAAAGAGCTTGTTTCAAAATCTTAAAATAAAGAGCTTCTTTCAAACTTCCTTCTTCTTTAGACACTACTTTTATCACCTCTCGTAGGTTTCTAAAATCTCTTCTTATGTTTTCTGTTAATTGAGTTTGTATTTTGACAAGAATACTCTTGGCTGTCTTAACAAAAAAAGCGTTGGATTTAACAGGTGCCGACTGAAGACCCACCCACAAGGTTAGAAGTTCATCTAAGTTAAAATTGAGGGGAGGCAAAAAGGTTTCATCTGAGAGCTTGAAACCCCGGTCATAAAAGATGTCAATTCTGGCATCTTTTCCCAGAGAGATTATGTCTCTGTAGATGGTTCTTTCGGAAACACCACACTCTTCAGCTAGTCGCTTTATATCCAAGTTCCGGCGAACTCGAATTAGCTGCAAAAAGTACAGCAGACGATCCCACTTAGGCATTTTTCCAATGACCCCTTGTTCTCTTTAGAAAAATCTTTAGTATTGTCATTTGAACTTGAACAAATTACATTGTTAGAAAACTTTTTCTCAAAATAGCTTTCTAAATTTGACCCATTTTTCTCTAGAATGAGACTGGCTTCTTCAAGCACACTCCGAAGCTGGTTTAGATTTCCTGGCCAAGAGTATCCAGCTAAAAGATCTTTGGCTTTCGAGGCAACCTTTAGGATATTTTCCCGATGATTTAGGTCAAAATCATGAAAAATCTCCTTTATAACATCGAGAAGTTCTACAGTTCTTTCTCTCAGAGGCGGAATAAACACTTTTAGTACAAAAAATTCCTGCAGGACACTTGCGATGATCTTGTTTGTTTGACTGGCCAAAGATTCATCAACTGAACACAAAATCCCCAATTCTAGAAAATGGATTTTTTTATCAATTCGCAAAGAGATTACTTTTCTGAGAAAATCTTGAATCCGAAGTATTAGATAGTCTTCCAAGAAATCAAAGCGTCTGAAAAAAAGGGTGTTTGTTAAGGCATTTTGTATAAATTCTTCTGGATTTTTTCTAGTTAAAGTCTCTACAGCGATTTCTTGGGCGGTGGACTCCATTTCAAAATCAAACATAAGGAAATTTTCTTTTCCTCTCCTAAACTTATGTACTTTTCTGGCATAATATTCTTTTCCCACTCCGTCCTCTCCAGATATGACAAGATTAAAGTAATTCATTGATTGGTTTTCAGTCCCTTGTCTGAGCAACTCATTAATACTCATTATCTTGTTCATAGATTTCAATATTTCGGTATTTAAGGCATCCCCCCTCAGCTCTTCCGTTTAAAACAACAACCACCTTCCCCAACGGAGTTCCAGATAGTTTAAAACCCAGTAGTACCAGATTGAGGGGGCTTTATAAGAAGTACCACCGGGACTGTTGGAAGGCGGTTTATTCATAGGGTCACTCGAGCCTCCCCCGGCTAATGCAGTGGAAATAAATCCAGCAATTGTGGGAAGCAGGAAGGCAAACAGAGCAACCCAGATCAACACATTCTTGTAACTCCTGCAAGTACTCATCAAACCTCCATTCGGTTAGGGGTTAAATGGTCTAACCGAAAAGTGAGCTTGCAACCAGAATGCCAGAAAGACTCAAGTGAAGAGAGGCTTTGAGACAGTATTTAAAACCGGTTGCGCCACAAGGAGTAAGCGAAGCAAAAATTACTCAGAGAAAAACTAGGAGAAGGTGAAAGAAAATTTCAATAACTAAACATAAATGGCGAAAAAATCAATGAGGCGAGTTAACCAGTGGATTTACTTATAGATAAAAGATTCGCCTGTTTTGGCGAATTCAATTGATTGACGAGGAGTAAGGAGATAGAAAGGATTTTTACGTTAAATTTTGAGAGGTCTCTCTATTTTTAGCTTCGCTATTTTTCTTCTCAAGCTGCTTTCGGGAAGTCCCAATTTTTTAGCTGCTTTGGACTGGTTCCAGAGTGAGGATTCCAGTGCGGAAAGGACAATTTGCCTTTCTACCGAGCTAATTATCTCATCAAGCTTTCCTCCGGCTGTAAACTTGGCAAACTCTCTGCCGGTTTTCAAATATAGTGGAAGAGACTTTCTTGTAAAAGTGTTCTCTTCGGAAAGCAGTACTCCCTGCTCGATAACGTTGGAAAGCTCCCGGATATTCCCGGGCCAAGGATAATCTAAAAAGGCGGTCATAACATCAGAGGTAATCTTGAGTTTGGGCTTCGCATTCTCTTTAGAGAACTTCTCAAGGAAATAATCCACTAAAAAAGGAATATCTTCTTTTCTTTTCCGCAAAGGGGGAAGTTTAATAGTGACAGGATTTAAGCGGTAATAAAGATCCTTCCTAAAAGTTTTACTTTCTATTTTCTCTTCTAAATCCATATTCGTGGCTGCAATCACCCTGATATCGACCTGAATGGTCTGACTGCCTCCCACTCGTTCAAACTCCCTTTCCTGTAATACTCTTAGTACTTTGGCTTGAGTGGAAAGGGTCATATCTCCGACTTCATCCAAAAAGATTGTTCCCGCATGGGCTTGTTCAAACTTTCCTTTTCGAGATGTTACACCTGTTGCAACTTTCTCTTCTATACCAAAAAGCTCACTCTCCAAAAGAGACTCTGGTAAAGCAGCGCAATTTACCTTCACAAAAGGTCTGTCCAACCGACTGGAACGCTTGTGAATCAAGTTGGCTATCAATTCCTTGCCGGTGCCACTTTCTCCTAACAGCAGCACACTGGTTTTACTGTTAGCAACCCTCTCTATTAAATGAAATATCTCCTGCATCTTTTCGTCTTTTCCAAGCATTTCTGAATAATTATACTTAACAGTAATCTCCCCTTTCAATTGATAAAGCTCTTCTGATAGCCTTTGATGTAGCTGAGATTTTTCCAGTACCGTCGAAATAAGATTGCCAAAAGTCTTCATAAATTCTAAATCCTCTTTAGAAAACACATTTGGCAAACTACGGTGGTCAAGATAAATCGTACCCACAACTTGGTCTCTGATTTTAAGCGGAACACACAAAATCGACAAAATATTGTACATGACCACACTGAGGTTTCGATTGACACGTGAATCAAGCTGTGCGTCTTCAATTATGAGCGGTTCCTCAGTTTTGGTCACTTCAGCAACCACTTGTTTACTTATTCTTAGGGCATCCTCCTGAGTTTCACTCTCCATTTCTCTGGCTACTTTTAGTTCTAAATCTCTTGTAACTGGATTGAGCAAGATTATGGCCCCTCTCTCAGCTGCTAAAAAGGAAACCGCCATATCCAAAGCTTTAAGCAGTAACTCGTCGGAGTCAAAAACTTCGTTTATCAAGGCAGAGAATTTGTACAAAGTCTTTAGACGGTCAGATTCAAGAGCTTCGGTATCAACACTATGCTTAATAAAGGTTTCTACTGCTTGAGTCATCTTCTCATTTTTTAGGTCTCTGTAAATAATCAGAGCTTGCTTTAGATACTGTTTTGCTTCTTTGAGCAGTCTTTGCTCCTGTTTAATTTCACTTATCAAGACATAAGTGTTGGCCAGCTCGTATTTCATCTGACACTTCCTGAATATCCTTGAACTTTCCAAGAGTTCCTCTAATGCGTTTTTTGATAACCCGGTTTGATGAAAGTAGAGACCCTTGTTTTGTCTTGCTAAAGCCTGTAGATATGGATTCCTTTTATCTGTTAGAAGTCTGTCGATCTGTAAAAGATAAGCTTCAGCTTCGGTAAATTTGTTTTGAACCAGCAATATCTGAGTTAGCCATATAAGGGACTCTGCGATTCCATAAGTATGTTTCTGCTCTTCATAAAGGCTTAAGGCTTCCCGGAATAAGGATTCAGACGGTGATATTTCATTTTTCTCCAGCTGAATTTTAGCCAACAGCATTAGACTGTCGGCAAGTCCGGGTCTATTGGAATGCTCTCTTTGGACCGGAATTGCTTCTTCCAGCAATCTAATCCTCTGATCAGATTCACCTCTATGATAGTGGACTATTGCCTGTAAGTACTGGCTTTTTGCTACACCCAACCTTAGATTTAGCCTCTCGAAAATCAGTTTTGCTTTTTGGTGATAAGAATAAGAATCGTCTAAAAGACCTTTTTGAGAATAGATAAATCCTAGGTTATTTGAGGCAAGAGCAATTCCCTCCTGGCTGCTCAGCTTTTCTCGCAGACTCAGGTTTTCTTTACCAACCTTTTCTGCTTTTTCCCATTCACATAGCTCAATGTAGGAGACCGTCAGGTTGGTGTATAGAGAGGAAAGCAAGGTACTGTCATTATGAATTTCAGGTATAGCGTGGGCTTGATTGAAGTACTCAAGCGCTTTCTCCGGCTCACCTTTATTCTGATACAGAATACCCAGATTGTTCAGGACCATCCCTTCTCCTTTTCTGTCTTTAACCTTTCGATAAACCTCGGCGCTTTTTGAATAACAGGAGAAAGAATCCTCATACGCTCCCTCTATCCAATGCACCACACCGGTCAATCTGTAAGCATCTGCCAGCTGGACCACCTCGAGTTTCTTCTGCTCTAGAATTTCAATTGATTGGTTCAGATTATCTAAAGCTTTGGAAAACTCTTGTTTTCGATGGTAGGCAGACCCAAGTGCGTTGAGTAACTCTGTTTTTTCCAACACAGAGTCTGTATGAGCAATGAGTTTCAATCCCTCTTCAAAGTTGGAAATTGCTTCATCAAATTTACCCAATCTCACATAGATGTTACCAATCTTTTCTGATATTTGTGAGAGGTATTTGACAGAGCCTTTTTTCTCACTCAAAACTTTATAAGCTCGTTTTAAGTAATCCAGACCTTGTTGAGGGTCTCCGGCCAGCTCATAAAGAGTACCGAGCCTTTCTAGAATCTCTTCTTTAAGTTTAAGGAATTTCCCAAAACTTTCCCGGTAAAACTCCAATCCCTGTAAATAAAAATCAATGGCGGTTTGATATTGGCACTCCTTTTCTGCCTTTTGGGCAGCGAGGATTGAGTATTTGAAACCTAGTTCCAAGTCCTTTCCATAAACGTAATGATGTGCTAACTCTTCTACCACCAATTCTGTTCGGTCCTTATAAATTTCCCGGATAATGTCTCCAGCCTTCTTGTGGATTTCTTCTCTTTTAAGGGGTTCAATTTTTCTATAGATGTAATCTCTAATCAATCCATTTGGAAAACATAGCTTTTCGACTTTGCCGGACTTTTCAAATCTTAACAGTCCTTCCAAGATTATTTCATTCAGAGTGACATAAAGGTCATCCTTTGAATTATGTAACATTTCTAAAAGTACCTTCGTTTCAAATTCCCTACCCAAAACAGCTGCAGGGCTTAATAGGTTCAAACCTTCAAAGGTCAATCTAGTAAGCCGGTCTTCAATTTCACTTACAAAAATGTCAGGGAGGGCAAAGTTATCCAATACCTTTTTGTCTATCTCCCAGCTGAATTGGGTCCTTATGATTGCTTCTTTATCGCAAAGCAACTCAAAGAAGTGTTTGATAAGAAGGACGTTGCCGCCGGTCTTGGCATAAATGGTTTCTAAAACTGAATTACCATCAGAGAAATTAAATATATCTTTCAAAAATTCAATACACTTGTCCCTTGATAGGGGTTTAAGCTCAATTTTTACCAGGTTTATATCAAAAGTCTTTATGAGCCACTCTTCCGCCCGCCGAGCTTTTTTATCTTTATCAGACTGGCTGAGGTTGATGGTTAATCCTGCTAATATTATTATTTTGCCCTCAGGCAGGCGGAAACTTAGATATTCTAAAAATCCAAGCTCTCCGATGTTTACATTACAAAGATCATCAATGGAAAAAAGGAGAGGTTTTTCCACAACCTGCCCCAAATCAATTATGAAGTCTGCTAAGGTCTTGGAAAAGGTTATAGAATCGATTGGTGGTGATGGGACAGCTCTGGCTTTCTTGTTCCTGTCTAAATCTGTTTTTCCCGTCTCCAGTAAAAATGATGAGTCAATCAGTACACTAAATTTCTTCAGTAACTCCGGCGCTATGTCATTTGAGATCGTCTGGAGTTGTCTCAAGATACTTTGAAATAAGGCATCTTTATGTTCTTGTGTGGGTGAGGTTCTCAATTTAACTATAATACCACTCTCAAGTTGTGCAAAAACCTCACATTGCTGCAGGGCTCTTGACTTACCAACTCCAGTTTCCCCGGTAATTAAAACAAACTTTCCTTTTTTTTCACTGGTTGTTTCTGAATAAATTTGTTCAAAGGAAGAAATTGCCGTTTCATGTCCAGTTACTCGAGACGAGGTGAGCAGATAAATCGGAGTTTTTAACCTAAACTCTTTAGTTGGAGAACTTGATATTTTCTCGAACTCTTGCATCACCTCAAAGGCTGATTGAAATCTTTCTTCTGGATTTCTCTTCTGAAGTTTTCTAATTGCACTCCCAAGTGATTGAAGCGGAATCTTAAGGGAAGCGATGTCATCTAAAATCAGCTCTTCCTCTAACTGTGACTTTGACCGGCTGATTTCATCTGACTCGCTAAAAGGCAGTTTCCCTGTCAAAATTTCGTATAGCAGCACACCTAAAGAATACAAGTCTGCCCTGTGGTCGAATTCCTCACCTCTCAGTATCTCTGGTGCTATATAGCCCAGAGTACCTTTCCAGTTAGAAAAATCATGCTGTTTACCTATAGTAGCGAAGCCTAAGTCAATCAGTTTGAGAGTTGGTTGACTGTTAGCATCCTGCTGAATGAGGATATGTGAAGGTTTTAAGTCACCGTGGGTTATTTTCTTTAAGTGGAGAAAGTCTAAAGTTTCTAGTAAATGTTTCAATAAAGGAATGAAGTTATCTTCTCCATATTGTTGTGTATATAATTTAAGGTCTTTTCCTTCTATGAATTCAGATGTAAAGAAAGCCAATCCATCTTTGGTGTAGCCAAAATCAAAAGCTAGGAGTATATGCGGGTAACTAATTTGAGCAAGAAGTTTGAATTCTTTTTTAAAACTCTCCAACTCATCTTTTTCAGAGGTTTGAAGAATTTTTAGAGCTACTGTCTTTTCTAAAGTGTGGTCGTAAGCCTTATAGGTAGTTGTGGCTCTCCCTTGCCCCAATCTCTCATTCAAAGTGTATCTTTTACATATTATATCCGCGTTGTACAATGCTCAACCTCCTTGCATAGCCCATAAAATATAATAGAAAATCCTACAGTTTCAAGACAAAAAATGAATAAAAACAACAATTAACAGTAGAATTGAGCCCTAAGTATATAATTTCATTTAGCTGATTTATATCAGGTAGCTTTCAATAATCCATTTACGCTTATCATTTGGAGTGGAGGTCAGCCTTATGAGTTTGGTTTGTGTAGCATTGCACTGAGAAGCTATAGTTATAATTTTTACTGACAGGTTTTGTCAAACTCAAAAACTTTCCCGTTGACAAAGTTTGGAAAAACGAATTAGGTGATACTACAGTTAACTGCTGGAAAAAGGAGTTTTATAAATAATGCCAAAGCAAATTCTTATGAAAGCTGTTCTTTCAAGTGGATCTCTTTCATGGTGTAGACCGCTAAAGCGTAAAGAACGAAGTTGTTGTTGTCTTGCAATAGAAAATCCGCCTGAGAGACCTGATCCAGCTTCTTATAGCCAAGAAGAACAATTTGCTCTAGGAAGTATTGCGACTTGGAATAGTCCAGACATAACAACCAACAATTGGTCTCCTTTCAGGTTGAGACTAGAAGCAGAGGTTAAAGTCCGCAATTTGTCAGCAATAGCGAGTGCGGTCAATGTACTAGTGCACCTCTTTACGTCTCAATTCGGAATAGGAATTCAACGTTCTTTGCTCTCGACAAAGATGATCAACCTGGCTGCGCTCCAAGAGCTGACACTATTGTTCCCTTTCTCTCAATCAATTCTTAACGGACCTCAAACAATTGGGGTGTACACTAAGATAGAGCACTCTTCTGATTCTAGCCTGATAAACAATAATGGTGCACAAGTTCATCATGGAGTTATGACTTCAGAATCAGGTAGGGGCTTTCAGTTTGCCTTCCCTGTGCTGAATAATCAGGGAACGGCAAGGCAAATCAGTTTGAGTGTACTGCCAAATGATCTCGGTGCTTCAGTAAGTCCAGGTGTAAGAAATTGTGCAGCATGGGAACAGTATATGGCACATGTAATCTTGACTGTTCCAAGCACAACTCACGGCACTCCAGATGCTTATGTTCAGAAAGAAGTAACTATTGTTGGAAGGTATGAAGATGGTAGCTTAATAGGTGGATTAACTTACGTCGTAAGGATAGATGATTAATGGGTACATTATTCGCTCTTGCAAAAGCTTTATTCCGTAACCTAAACTGGTGCTCTTTAACTGGAGCATTAGTTGGTGCAATTGCTGGATTTTTCTTTAGCTTGTTTCAGCTACAGAATCCAAGCTTGGTTCTCATTCCAAGTGAAATACTGATAATAGGAATTCTTCTTGGATTTGTGGGATGGCTGTTTGTGCTTCTGGTCGTAGGAGTGTGGTTACACTATGGAGTAAGGGCCATTGCCTTGCAAACATTCTTTAATTCAATGCTAACTGCAATATTCACTGTCTATTTCAATAATCTTATTCGAATGCCGGCGATTGCGGTCATCGTGGGGATGATTGTAGGTATCATAATTGGATATTTGCTGTGCTTACTGTGCAGAAGGTATGAGCATAAGCACAAAGGAGTAAGTCATGGCTGATGTCAAACCCACCTGCGGTTTTCAAGGTGATAGCACGGATGACCAAGCGAAAGTCATCGCGGGAATTTTGGGAATTGTCGGGATTTTTGGAACTATAATTGGCTTACTCACTGGTGCAGCAGGGAAAACTCTAACGATCCTTGGAGTAACTGGTCCTGGTTTAGTGTGGCTTGCAGCTGCAGGAGCAGCACTCGTAACGGTTATTACAGTATTCTCTTTCTACTATGATAGGTGTTTGGAAGGTCGTGAGGGATTGGATGCATGCTCAGCTGGTGTCATTAATGATATTGTTCCAAGCTTAAGTTCAACATCAGAAAGTATTTTTTGGTTTACGGCTCAACATCCTCGTGTGGACGTGGTTGTTAAAAGCATTTACTGGGATCTGGTGCTACAACTTGCTCTGTTTGTAAAGTGTGCGGGCGATCCTGATAAATCCCCGATATTATCAGGCTTTTACAAATCCGACCAAGTGTGTGCCATAGGTCTTGGTTCTACCATTGGAGCGGTAGTTGGTGGTGTTCTTGGCATACTTGCAGGTGTGGCAATTGCAGCGGCGATCGGCTGTACGGCTACTGGGATTTTATACATTTTGTGTTTGATAGTGGTCATGCTCATAGCAGCAATAGTAGCAGTTATTCTCACTTTAATTGGAGCTGGACTAGGTGGAGGGATAGCTGGTTCTTTTGTTGATGCTACAAAACCGACAGCAGAGGGAGGAAATGTTCTTAGAGTAGGGGACTATGTCACGACGTTTGGCAATCTGATAACCTATGGAAATCTAGATGGTGCAAGAGTGTATTGGTTTGTTGAGCGCACAGTTTTGCATGGACGCTCTACAGGCTCACCTCAGTTTAGCTTTACAGATCCAAACGCTAATTTAACAGAAGATGCCTGCCCACCAAAAATAATTATTGAGTAATTTGTGAGTGTAAATCAGTGATGTCCGGTAAAAATTAAGAATGCAGAGCCCGTTCTTTATACTTGTTGGATAAAAGGGGCGACCAAAACCTTTATCCATACTGAGAGTATCATTTATTTTTTCTCCTCACTGTACTCCCAATCACCAACCCCGCTGAAATCAAAACCAAATTCTGCTTGTGGTGAGCGCAGTCGAACCACACCACAAACACAGCCGTAACCGTCAAAACCAACGGATTCCAGCTGAAAAATGATTTTTTAACTTCTATTAGACCAAAATTTTAAAAAAATCTCGCTATAACATTTTCAATGTTTAGAGGGGAGGCCAAAGTGGGGGTTACCCGTCTATTTAAAGATGAAATTTCTCGCAAACCGGTTACAAGTTATTAAATTCCAATAAGAAGGAACACTCCAGATTTATTGGACTCATTTTTAACATGGAGAACCCGGTTTTTGTTTGGCAAGCAGAATTTCCAAAAAACTGGCAGTATCTTTGTATATAAATAATCCTGTTGTAAAAAAGGGGGGTCGGGGGGTAGCCTGTTTCCATTTTGTTTCCACTTGGCTTATTTTTTCTTAGGTTTTGTTAGGTTATGGTGGGTTAACAACCTTGAGCTAACTTGTTATGCTATAAAGCAATTTGATGAATAGCAAGAGGATGGGGAGGGAATCGAATTGGGTTCAATTCCCACCGCCTCCATTTTTTATTTGTTGGAAAATAAGAGGTTAGGGGAAGGCAAAGGCTTTTGTTTTCAGGTTTGATTACATCTACTAAAACGCTCATCTATTGAAATTTTTTTAGGATTTCTGGATTTTTTAAATGATGATATTTTTTACGTAACTTAGGTCAACATTACCAGAAGCGAAAAAGCATACTGTGACTTTCATATTCATTCAGCTGCTTTGGGATTCGGAGCAGCGGGGTTGAATGAAAGCTCCGAGCTAACAACACGCTCCCCGGTTTCAAGAGCCACCTGTTCGTGAGCTTCCTTACCGGTGAACCTGGCCAAAAGAGTATAAACCACCGGCACTAAAACCAAAGTTAAAAAAGTAGAAAACATCAGACCACCCACCACTGCTATACCCAAAGGCCTTCGGGCTTCTCCTCCGGCACCCAAGCCAATAGCAATCGGCAGAACCCCGAAGATAATGGCAAATGAGGTCATCAAAATCGGACGCAGACGTATGCGGGAAGCTTGCATCACTGCTTCAAAAAGCTCCACCCCCCGCTCCTGCAGTTGGTTGGAGAATTCCACAATCAGAATGGAATTTTTGGTCACCAGCCCAATCAACATCACCAGACCTATCTGAGAATAGATATTCAAACTCTGCCCAAAAACAAAAAGGGAGATCAAAGCCCCTACCCAAGCCAAAGGAACCGAAAGCAGGATAGTAAAAGGATGAATAAAACTTTCAAATTGAGCGGCCAAAACCAGATAGATGAAAACTACCGCCAGAAGAAAAAGAAAATATATGGCAGAGCTGGATTCACGGAACTCTCTTGATTGCCCGGCCAACTCCCGCTTGATTCCGGGCGGAAGGTCGTTTTCAACAATTTTGTCTAAATCATTCAAAGCCTGACCCAGGCTGACCCCCGTAGTCAAGCTGGCAGTGATAGTAGCGGAACGGACCCGGTTGTAATGGTTCAGCTCTTTAGGAGCCACGGTTTCCTTAATCTGCACCACGTTTGCCAGTTGAACTAATCCGCCGTTGCCCCGGATGTACAAATCTTCGATGGTATTGGGGGTAGCCCGCTCAGATGGTTTGAGTTGGGTGATAACGTCATACTGCTTGGCGGAGCGCTTGAAATTTGTCACCACCCGACCACCTAAAAAAGTTTCCAAGGTGGTGCCGATGTCTGTCACCGAGACACCCAATCCGGCCGAACGTTCCCGGTCAATTTTAATATCCAGCTGCGGTTTATTCAGACGCAAATCAGTGTCCAGATTTATCAGATATCCCAGCTGAAAAGCTTTCCCCATCATCATACCGACCGCCTGTTGCAATTCATCGTAGGTATCGGCCTGCAGGACATATTGTACCTCGGTAGAAGTAAAGTCAGCCCCCAAGCTGGGAGGATTTATGACGAATGCCAAAACACCTGGAATCGAAATCAGAGGAGGAAAAAGTTCCTGGACAATCTGCTGCTGCGATCTGTCCCGCTCCCCTCGGGGTTTGAGCCGCAGGAAAAAAACACCGTTAGTGACCCGGCCCGGACCACCGAAACTCAAACCAATGGCACTGAAAAGTGCCTGGCGTTCTGGCAAACTCATCACTATATCTTCAACTTGACGCATGTAACGGTCAGTGTAATCCAGGGTAGCCCCTTCTGGAGCAATCACCACCCCGAACCCAATTCCCCGGTCTTCGACCGGCACCAGTTCGCTGGGTAAGATTCTGAAAAGAGTTAAAGAAAGAATTACCATAACAACTGCCCCAGCCACCACTTTCCAGCGGTGGGAAAGGGCTTTTTGCAGAATCCGGCTGTAGGTCTGGTCTAATTTGGCAAAGAAAGAATCGAAAGAACGGGAAGCCCAATTCTGTTTGCCTCCGTAAAGCGGTTTAAGCATCCTGGAGCAGAGCATGGGGGTCAAGGTCAGAGCTGTAAAACCAGAGATCAAGACTGCAGACGCCACAGAGATTCCGAACTCCTTGAAAAGCCGGCCCACATTGCCGGTCAGAAACGAAAGCGGGACGAAGACCGCCAACACAGCAATTGTTATGGCTAAAACTGCAAATCCGATTTCCTTGGAGCCGTCAAAAGCGGCTTTTCTGCGGTCCTTGCCCAGCTGCATATGTCGATAAACATTTTCCAGAACCACGATGGCGTCATCTACCACTAAACCGATGGCCAAAACCAAAGCCAAAAGAGTCAAAATATTTAAGGTAAAACCCAAAAAGTATGCCACCGCAAAACTTCCAATTATAGAAGTTGGAATGGCTAAGGCCGGAATGACGGTGGCACGCAAACTTTTCAAAAAAACCAGAATCACTAAAACCACCAGAAACATGGCAATAATCAGGGTCTTGCTGACCTCGTCGATAGATTCCTGAATGTACTCGGCGGAGTTGTAGGCTACTTCAAGGTGCATTCCCTGCGGCAAGAGCTTGGAAAGCTCCGGCAGGGCTTGGACCACATTATTAGCCACTTCAATGGTGCTGGCTTTGGACTGTTTGCTGACCCCGAGACCTACGGCCGGCCGGCCGTTGTAGCGGATGACAGTACGTTCATCCTCTGCCCCTAAAGTAACTTCAGCCACATCCCCCAAGCGTACCTTCTGGTCTCCGGTCTGTTTTATGATGATGCCGGCAAATTGTTCCGGGGTAGTCAGATTTCCTAAGGTGCGTACCGAAAATTCCCGGCCTTCTCCCTCTACCCGGCCTGCCGGAATTTCGGCGTTTTCACGACGAATAGAGCTTTCAATATCCTGGGTTGTGAGTCCAAAGGCGGTCATCCGCTGTGGATCCAGCCAGATTCTCATGGCATAGCGGCGCTCTCCTCCGATGAAAACCGCTCCTACGCCCGGTAGACGCTGAAAACGTTCTTTCATGAACCGGTCTGCAAAATCAGAAACTTCAAGATCGGAGTGTCTATCGCTGTAAAAAGCTAGCCAGATAAAGGGCTGGGCGTTGACATCCAATTTTTCGATTATCGGGTCATCCGCCTCACTGGGAAGGTTACCCCGAATACGCGAAACACGATCTCGCACGTCGTTAGCGGCCTGGTCAACATCCCGACCAGATTCAAATTCAATGGCGATAACTGAGCCCTGCTCCTGGCTGGAAGAGGTGATGGTCCTGACCCCTTCCAGAGTGGAAAGCTGCTCTTCCAAAATATCGGTGATTTCGGTTTCCACCACATTAGGGCTAGCCCCCCGGTAAAGTGTGGTTATGGAAACTACCGGCGGGTCAATATCCGGATACTCTCGCACCGGCAATCGGGTAAATGAAATCACCCCGAAAAGAATGATGACTAAGCTCATAACCGAGGCGAATACCGGACGCTTTATAGATATTTCGCTGATTTTCATGACTTGTTTCCCGTCGGAACTGCCGCATTTTGATTCGTCACCGGAAAAACTTTGGCCCCTTCAAACAGTTTTTGGTGGCCGGCCCGAACGATTTTCATCCCCGGCTCCAATCCTTTCAAAACCTCCACAGTTCCCTGCAGCCGAGTCCCCAGCGTTACCGCCGCTCGGGTGACGCTGCTGTCCGGCTTGATTACATAAACTAAATTCTGGTCTCCTTCGGCAAAAATAGCTTCGTCCGGAATTATCAGGGAGTTTTTACGCTCGCTTAAGACGGCCGAGACGTCGGCTGACATTCCGGGGCGGAATCTAAGATTGGAATTTCCCACTTTGGCGGTAATCTTGACGGTTCTGGTGGCAGGGTCAACCACCGGCTCGACTATATTTATTCTCCCCTTAAGTTCATAACCCGGATAAGCGGTGGTAGAGACGGTAACCTGTGCCCCGGGCCGAAGCTCCGGCAGGTAACGTTCCGGAGCGTAAAAAATGACCCGTAGCTCATCGGTCTGGGCTAAATCGGTTATGGGGTCTCCCGCACGCAGAAAAGTGCCGGGACTGACCCGGCGGGTTCCCACCAGTCCGGTAAAAGGAGCTATAATGCGGGTCTTGGATAATTGAGCTTGAATTAGAGCCAAATCCGCTTCGGCAATTTTCAGAGCTGCGGAGACGTCGTCCAGCTCCTGATTTGCGGCCAGCTTCTGGTCCACTAAGGACTTTACCCGGTCATAGCTGATTTTTTTCTGGTCCCTTAAAGCTTCTGCCCGGGCTTTCTGGGCTTGCAATTGGGCGTCATCCAGTTGAGCTATCAAATCTCCTTTAGCCAAAAGGGAGCCCTCCAGGAAAGGAATCTCCAGAGCCACGGCATCAATCTGGGAAACCACCGTGATGGCATTCACTGCCTCCAGAGTGCCGACGGCTGCGAACCTGTCTGCCACGGTCCCCTTGATGACCTCCGCTACTTCAACCGGGGTCGGTGGGGGTGCGAAGCCACCACTCTGATTTTTGGAACAGCTGAAAATTAAAAGTATTGATAAAAGTGGCAAGATCCAACTAGAAGGGGATTTTGATTTCAATAACAAGCTCATTTTCAGGGCTCTCCTCTCATTTCGTTTATGAAAATCAGTCTCAACTGCCTCTATTTTATGGACAGATCCAGAGCCCTCTCAATGAACTGAAGTCCGATGTTTTACGCAACTTAGATTATGGTTACTGTTTTATAATATAATTTAGAAATTCAAAAGAAACAACTGACTAGTTTAATTTACATAAAAATTACGCTAAATGTTTGAGAAAATTACTTAAATGCTGAACTAAAAAATGGGTTAATCTTCTGTTATGGCTTTGGATAGTTTAAAAAAGATGATTTCTTGACAATTAAACTGGACTATGGTAAATTTAAGAATGAGTGGGGGAGACAGGAAAGGGCTTGATTCCCACCGCCCCCCTTTTTTTTATTGGTTGGAAGATAAGAAGTTAGGGGATAGACAAGCTGTAAGTGCGATATAATAACCATATGCTGAACCAACAGTATCCGAAAGAAATCTTATGTTAACCATTAAAGACGAAGGTATTATCCTTGAACCAACTAATCTTCTTTTTGAAAATGAGGCTGTCTTAAACCCGGGCTGCATTGAGGTCAACGGGATTGTACATATGTTCTACCGGGCGGTTAGTCCGGGCAACTATTCAACCATCGGCTACTGCCAGCTTCAAGACCATAAAGTCATCAAACGCCTTAATCACCCGGTCCTTTTCCCCGAATATGACTATGAGAAACAGGGTGTAGAAGACCCGCGCATTGTTTTTCTTGATGGTATCTACTATTTATTCTATACCGCCTATGATGGACGAAATGCCCTGGCCGCTTATGCCACCAGCAGCGATCTGGTTAGCTTTAAGAAACAGGGCCTCATCTCTCCGCAAATCTCCTATCGTGATGCTATGGATCTGGCCCGCCATAACCATCTACCCAAAAGATACTTCCACTACGAACGACAAGTGCAGCAACACCATGGACCGGACGTATTGCTCTGGGACAAAGATATCTTTATTTTTCCCAAAAAAATTAATGACTTGTTCTGGCTGGTGCACCGGATTATGCCGGGCATCCAGATTGCAACCTTTAAAGATTTCTCGGAGCTAACTCCCGCCTACTGGAATGAATATTTCAAAACCTTCGAGCGCCATACCCTGCTGGATTCCCGCTATCGTTTTGAGAATCATAAAATCGGCGGCGGGTGCCCACCTATTGAAACAGAGGCTGGCTGGCTCTTTATCTATCACAGTGTTGGACGAACCTTCCTGCACAAGCGGCGGTATTGTGCCGCTGTCGCCCTCCTGGACCGCGCCAACCCCCAGAAGGTCATGGCTCGGCTTCCTTATCCTCTATTTTCTCCATCATCCAGTTGGGAGCGCAAGGGGAGCGTTAATAATGTAGTTTTCCCAACTGGCGCGTTGATAAAAAATGACCGTTTGTATATTTATTACGGTGCCGCCGATAGCCGCATTGCTCTTAAATCAATGGCCCTAAACGATCTCCTCAGCGAGCTCAAGCGCTACCCAAACCCCTAGAACCTATGGACATTCAACACCCGCGTAAATCCTGGATTGTTTCGGTTTCAACCTTTCCGCCCCGGGAATGCGGCATTGCTACTTTTACCCGCGATCTGTCCACTGCATTTAATCAGCTTTTTGCTCCGGGCGTTGAATCAAAAGTGGTGGCGCTCAATATTGACGAGGTAACGCGCTGGCCTTATTCAAAAAAAGTCATTGCCAACTTCAGTCAGTCCCGTCGAGAGGACTATGCCGTAGCCGCCAAAACACTCAACGCCCTGTCCCAAGTAAAACTTGTGACCATTCAACATGAGTTTGGCATTTTCGGCGGAAATTATGGTGATTATCTGCTGGACTTTACCCAAGAGCTGGCCAAACCATTAGCCATAACCTTTCACACGGTTCTCCCCAAACCAGAAAAAGAGATGTTGCGCGTTGTCAAGGCCCTGACCAGTCGGGCAGATATTGTGATCGCCATGACTCAGACATCGCGTAAAATTCTGGAAACCGACTACCAAGTCCCGAGAGAAAAAATTGCCGTTATTCTGCACGGTATCCATCCGGTTCCGTTCGAATCAAGCAAAAACGCCAAAGAGCTTTTGGGCCTTTCTACAGATAATACCATTCTGAGCACTTTCGGATTATTAAACCGCGGCAAGGGGATTGAATATGTAATTGAGGCCCTACCTGAAGTAGTTGAGAAATATCCAGACCTCCGCTATTTGATTATCGGCGCCACCCATCCGGTTGTGGTCCGCCAGGAAGGCGAATCGTACCGACTTTCTTTAATTCAACGCATTTACTCACTCGGGCTTACGCCCTATGTATCCTTCTATGATGAGTACCTGGAGACCAAGGATTTGCTTAAATTCTTAAGCGCCACCGATATTTATTTAGCCACCCAGCTAGACCCAAACCAAGCCATTTCGGGAACGCTCTCCTATGCCATGGGTGCTGGGCGGCCCGTGATTGCGACTGCTTTTGCCCAAGCCAAAGAAGTAGTCACCCCCGAGGTGGGTATGCTGGTTGATTTTAAAAACTCAAAACAAATAACCGAAGCCCTGCTAAAGCTTTTGAGCGACCAACCACAACAAATTGCCCTGGGCCAGATGGCTTATTTTAGAACGCGCAACATGACCTGGCCCAATGTTGCTATCGCCTATATGCGAACCTTTACCGCCTTTGTGCCGGAGTTACGAATAAGCGAAAAACGGGCCCCTAAAATTAAATTGAGCCATCTTATCAAACTGACAGACAATTTCGGGATAATTCAATTTGCGAAATTAACCCAACCAGATCTCAGTTCCGGCTATACGGTCGATGACAATGCCAGGGCTCTGGTATTTGCAGTGCGATATTACCAACAGAAAAAATCAGTGGTGGCGCTTCGACTGGCGAATATCTATCTTAATTTTCTGTCTTTTGTCCGGCAGCCAAACGGCGCTTTTGAAAATTACGTCAATGCCCGGCGCCAGCTCAGCCACGAGCAAAACAGAGGGGAAAACCTGGACGATGCCAACGGCCGGGCGCTCTACGCCCTGGCGGTCGCCGCCACCGCCTCCCACCTTCCCAAACCTCTCCGTGGAAAAGCTCAGCTGATGTATGAACACAGCCTTCCGGTGGCCGAACGTTTTACTTCTCCGAGAGCAAAAGCTTTTTATATCAAAAGCCTGGCTGTGCATCTCAAACAACACGCCAATCCCAACTATCTAAAGAAGCTCATCCAGTCCTGTAATTTCCTGGTGCGTGAATACAAGAAACATAGCTTGCCCGAATGGCAGTGGTTTGAGCCTATTTTGACCTATTCAAATGCCACCCTGTCAGAGGCTCTTCTCATGGGCTACGCCTTCACTGCCAATCCGGAATATCTTAAGGTTGGCAAAAAAACTTTGGATTTTTTAATCTCGCATACATTTGAAAACAATATGTACATTCCGATTGGACAGGGGGGCTGGTTCAAGCGGGGCGGCCATCGACACAAATTTGACCAACAGTCCGAAGATACCGGCAGCACCATCGAGGCACTCAAAACCGCCTATGAAGTTACCAAAGATTCGCAGTATCAAAAACTCTTACACCGCGCCTTTGATTGGTTTTTGGGAGATAATCTGCTGGGTCAGATTATCTATGACCAAACCACCGGTGGCTGCTACGATGGCGTTGGAGAACATGAAGTGAATTTTAATGAGGGCGCTGAATCAACCCTGTCATATCTTTTAAGTCGGCTTTTGCTCAAGACCAAGTAGAACAGATGGTTTAAGAGGGAGATACTCCATTCCGACTTTTATAGCAAAGAATTCTCCAAAATCTCGCGATAAAGATTTCAATCTTTAGAGGCGAGGATAAAGTGGTGGTTACCCCCCTGTTTCAACTTTGTTTCAATTCGGCTTGTGTTTTTCTATGTTTTCTTGGGTTATTAGGGAATGTCAAGAAAGTATAAGTTACTGACAGCCAAACAACTATATTTATGTTAACCAGGGATATCAAGCATCTATTGCACTTATTACCCACTCTTTAATCTCTTTAACAGCTATCAGAGAGCCGGATTGCAATTCCCTTTTTCATTTTCATGAGAAGCCAGTTGTAAAAGTAGCGCTGGTGAGGCTGAGGACGAATAGTCTTCAGACCGGGGGATGCGGCACTTTTCTTCTTTAACCTAGGGATGACATTAGACCGATACCCTGAAAAGGATTCCTAGGGGCAGCATCCCGGGCTACTGATTGGATTGGGTCCGTCTTTGAAAATATAGTTGACTAAGTAAATTATGTCCCCTAGATCGATTTTTAAACTGGCATTAATATCTCCCCGACAGCCTGTTTTTGGACCACCCTTGAAAACATAATTGACCAGAAAGATTATATCTGGTAGGGTTGCACTCTCGTCGTTATTTACATCACCGGGTATACATTTTATGAATTTGGCAGTTACCGGAATTATAACCTGTGACTCATCCGGGTCGTTGTTCGAAACCACCATATTGGCTTTATAGTTCCCACTATCTAATCCAGTGGCATCAAAGGTAACTGCAATGTCAAGCGTCGTGCTGGCTGGAACAGTACCTGAAGTGGGATTAGCGAAAAGCCAGCCCACCCCTCCGGCTACCCACTTTAAAGCATTTGCCATCAACAAATCTCCATCAGTCGTTGCTTCCCAGAAATCTCCTCTGGCATCACTGGAAGGAGGGAAAAACCCCAGGTCGACTCGGCTTGTCCCGTTAATTACTTTGGTTGCGACTAGCGCTCTTCCATCGGTCCAATCCGCAATTCTGGTTGCTCCAGTTGCGATATTGAGTGAACTCTGCCTATAACTTTGTGAACCCCCATCAAAACTTGCAACTCCCTTAAGAATGAGATGACTGGGGTCATAAATAGTTCCCAAAAAGTGTCTGGTTCCCTGAGTTTGGGCGGAAGGGGCAATCGCCCAGTAATTCTCAAGATTGAACCGGCCGCCAAAAGGTAGTGAGGCGGTGGCAAATACGGCAACCACTACTCCGCCTCCCCCATCCACATAATCAGCCAGAACATTACCTAGCAGGGTACTGTTCTGATAACCAGGGCCATCACTGTAAACCAGCACAGCATCAAAGGTTTGCAATTCAGCTAATGTAGGTGTAACAACGGATATATTAATTACAGAAACACTGGAAAAGAGACCAGTGGCGAGCACCTTACTTTGAACTTCGTTATTCCAAGATGGATTAGTCGGTGAACCCAGTATTGCTACAGTAGGTAAAGCTAATGGAGAGGCATAATTGTACTTCGTTTGGGCAATCTGTTCAGGCTCTGTATAAACTATGGCCCCCGATTGGTTGTTACTACCGACATCGGCTTTGTCTTTCAGATCTATAACAATTGGACCGTTAAGAATACCGCTCCGAGCGATAGTTGAAGTTATCGCCTCTTCTAGACTTATTTTTAAGACTTTTTCCTTCCAGCCTCTTTGTGGATTCACAGACAGAGATGCCACAATTGCCTCTACTCTTTCAATCGAAAAATCAAAGATTAAATCACTAAAGCCAGAATTGGAAATGGTCAAAGTCTCGGTCACCATCATACCGGAAACCAGCACCTTACTTAATGACTCCGGTGTAACTGAAATATCTGGTGGAAGTAATACTAACCCTTGCAATGAAACTATCAGACTTGATTCATCCGGATCATTGCTTGAGATGGTAAGATTCCCGATATATAAACCCGTATCCGGAGGGGTGAAAGTAACTAAAACATTCTGTTTTTCTTCCGGATTCAAACTGAAGTTGGTAGTATCTACCGTGTAATTAGGATTATCAGATAAAATATTACTTATCGTTAACGAATCAGTCCCCTCATTAGAAACCACTAAGGTCTCCGTAACCGAACCTCCAATAAAAATATGATAATCTAGAGTCTCTTTTGAAACCTCAATATCTCGGGCACCGGTTACATGCAGATGAACCGGGGTGGTGTCTTGAGGTTCATCCGGGTCATTGCTGAAGACTAGAAGATTGGCATAATAATCTCCGCCAATTAAACCAAAGGCATCAAAAGTAACCTCAATATCCATACTATCACCTGCCGGGACTGTGCCTGAATTTGGATTCAGAATAAGCCAAGTTAGTGGTCCGGCACCGAAGAAATTAATAATCTCGGTAACCAGCTCATCCTTAGTGCTGGCTCCATCGTCTAAGCCCCCTAATGAAAAAGAGGTGCCGATGGTTCGATAGCTTTGAAAACTGCTCAAAGCTTGGTCTTCATTGGCGACTCCACAATTATAGCTTGGTGAAGGATTTACCAGAATTGTAAAGGCCGGTGAAATGGGTGCAAGGCGATCTATAAAAAGAGTGTCACCACTATAACTATAGCTCAAACCCTCGGTGAAAGTTCCTGAAACCCCGTTAACATTGAACAAATCACTGGTTCCATCATCAACCCCCAAAATATTGAAGTAGGGATGCAGAGAGGTTTGTAAATCAAAAGCCCAGGTATCGTTACCTTCCATGTAGATATTTCCACCACTCTTCAAATAACTGACCAAGCCCGCCACCTCACTCTCTAGAAGCACATGATTGTTAGGAAAAACACCCAGAGTAATAAAAACTGCCAGATAGTTATTGAAATTGGAGATGGTAGAAATGTCGGAAGTGTAATCTACCGTAAACCCTTTCCCCAGAAGAATACTTTTAATTACTTCCCCGGTAGATAAGTTCAAATCTGGATCCCAAACCAGATACTGGGCTAAACCAGACACCTCTATAACCGGTGCCGGTTTCATCACATTTTCCAAACGCTGGTTATCCCTCTGGGCTTTAAATAAGGGGTCAATCAGAAGGGTTTTTGATTCAATATCAGTGACCGGATTTTTTAATTCGGCAATATTAGTCAAACCAACCAAGGCTGACTTTTCAGGTCCGATACTAAAGTTCAGGTCACTAAAACCTGTATTGAAAATCGTCAAAGTCTCAAGTGTCATTCCTCCCGTAAACAAATCCGCACTTAATGAATCAGGAGAAACCGATATATCCGGCGGAATCAAACCCATTCCCTGTAATGCCACAGTAACTGTGGGGTTGGCGGTGTCACTACTGGTTATAGTAAGTGTGCCGGTAATTAAACCAGTGTCAGAAGGGTTACAGGCAATTTTTACATTTTTGCTTCCCCCTCCGGCCAGGCCAAATGAGGTTAGAGCAGGAGTGAAATCAACAGTATCGCTTTGAATATTAGTTATAAAAAGAGAATCCGGGAAACCCAAATTTCGAACCGCGATGCTTAAAGTTTCCGGATACCCTAAAAACACCCCTCCAAAGTCAAGCGTATCAGGGAAGACACTTATCTTGGGCGGACTTTCCACCTCAATAAAAACAATGCGGGAGGTGTAAGCTTGATGGATACCGGTTCGATCATCATTCCAGCAGGGCCAGACCACTCCATTTAGAGCAGAAATCCCAATGTAATCCCCCATATAACCAGGTGCTAAGCCAGGAATAGGAGTGGGGAGAAAGGGGACATCACTCACTAGCACATCTGATTCAAAAGTAACTCCACCGTCTAAGGATGAGCTGATATAAACCTGAGCCGAATCGTTAGCTGAAAAATTGCGGCTATCGTAATAGACCACGTAGAGTACTCCAGTTGTCGGGTCTACCGTGATCCAGGCAAACCATTGGTCCTTGCCGCTGTTATCCTGATTTACTTTTATCGGAGTACTCCAGGAGCCGCCACCATCCGTAGAACGAATTAGAAAAATATCGGGGGTGGTGGGGTTTTTTTCGGGGTAGACAATATATATCCAGCCATCTCTGGAACCACCACTTCGGTCAACCGCCATAGAGGGGAAACTATTCACACGCACAAAGTTTCCACCTTTGTCAAGTTCGCCACGTATATCCTTAACACTATCAAGACTCACAGCAGTGCCCCAGGTAGCTCCCCCATCCGTAGACTTATTGAAACCTAATCTGGTTACCACTGGAGGTGGCCAGGAATCATACCCTGACCAGGTGGCATATAATTCTCCATTGGGTCCAACCGCTAAATTAATCCCCTGGGCAAACTGCGAACCAACGCTTCCACTAATTGAAACCGGACTGGTAAAACTTACTCCTTGATTAGTTGAGCGGGAAAACATAACCGGACTGGGAAACGGAGCAAAATCTGTGTAAGCTGTGTACAGATAATTCTCAAATGGACCTCCAGGATTTACATCCACGGTAAGGTGATTTTTATCTTCACTAATACTAGGGCTGGGTACTGTGGTTTGGGCCCAGTTGACGCCGTTATTGGTTGACCTGGCAATTATTACATCCCCGAAATTTCCTCCAAAACGTAAGGCATTGAAAAACAAATTTCCATCCAAGTCAATTCCCACAGCCGGGTCGGCCATAAATAGACCTAGGTTCGAATGAGTTGGTAAAGTGTCTGAACCGGACCAGCTTGTGCCCCCATCTGTGGTATAATACCAACCCTGACTTCCGACACTCACTGAGGTATGAACCGCATTCGCTCCAGCCAGAGTGATATTGGGATTTAAGGGGTGAGTTGTAATAGACATCTCACTTTGGGTAGTGGTCGAACTGGGATGCATCTGGATGTTGGGATTGACAACCGCTACCCTCCCACTTTGCAGTTTAACCTTTCTTGGCTCTGTTGGCACCGGAATCTCTCGGATAACCGGGGCTGTTATAACTTGAGGTTTTTCACCTAGCGGAACTTTTCTTGAGATTCTTGGGTCCTGACCTAAGGAGATGAGAGAGTCAAGTCCTGAAACCTGGCTCTGTTTATCCTGATTTTCAGCTGCGCCAGCAGAAGATAAGATAAGAAATGAAACTGCCACCGTCAAAAATAATCTAGCTGGAATGAGACCAAAGAATAACTCTTTGGCTTTGTTGAGAATCGAGTTGATTTCTCCGCTACCACCAATCCCGCAGAGGAACTTTATTAAAACGGTCTTAAGAAGCATTTTGTCTCCTCCGACTGTTTAGCTCTGGGCTAAACGCAACTGCCTTTGGATAATTCCTTTACCCTGTGAAGTTCTATGAAGTAAGATGAGTCCCCACCTCTCAATACCCATCCACACTAAAATAATAAGATCACTTTCTTTTGTCAAGGAAAATCTTCGAAATTCAGGCGATATGAACTTCAATCATTGATGACATGGGTTGAAGCCGGGGTTACCTTCCCCGGTTTCCATTTTGTTTCCACATGGTTTGTGATTTGATGGGTTTTCTTATATCATTATGGGTATGTGAAATATACCTAAGTTGTTGCGTATAAAGGCAAGCGGCTGAAATTAAAGAAGAAGGAGGCGGGGTGTAAATAGATCCAATTCCCACTGTCTCCATTTTTTATTTGAATCTCGACAATTTCTGCTGGTTGACAGTTTCACCAACATTAATTATCTTCTCCCAGTATTTAGTTGTTCAAATTTTTGCGAAAGTGGCGGAATTGGGAGACGCGCTGGACTTAGGATCCAGTCCCGCAAGGGGTGGGGGTTCGACTCCCCCCTTTCGCATGAACACGAACACGAAGAACACGAAAATTAAAAAGGCACGAAAGACACGAAAAACAGAATCAGGAAAACTAGAAAAAATGAAAAGCACGAAAGGCACGGATTTCAGAAAAAATAGTTAAAAACAAAATTGGATAACTACTTGAACAGAAAGGTATGCAGATAATGAAAGTAAATGTGACTAACCAGGACGGGTGGAAGCGAGTTTTAGATATTGAGCTACCGAAGGATAAGGTGGAAGCTGAATTTGATTCGACCTACAAAAAATACCAGTCCAAAGCCAAAATCTCCGGATTCAGACCTGGTAAAGCTCCCCTAGAGGTGGTTAAATCACATTATAAAGAGCAGATTTTCGGAGATGTTTTAGAATCTCTTTTAGTCCGGGGTTATCAGGAGGCACTCGACCAAACCCAGCTTCGTCCTATCGGCTCGCCGGTAGTCAAAGATATCCAGTTTGAGCCGGGCTTGCCTCTAAAATTCACAGCCGAAGTAGAAGTGCAGCCGGAAATAACAGTCAAAGATTACAAAGGGATTCCACTAGTTAAAAAAGTCGAAGAAGTCAAAGATGAGCAGGTGGACCAAACCATAGAATATCTACGGGAAAAAAATGCTGAACTGAGACCGGTGGAAAGAGAAGCTCAAGAGAAAGATATCGTAATTGTAGATTTTGAAGAAAGCTTTCCAGAAAACAATCAAATCAAAAAGGAAAAATTCGAAAATCAGATGCTGGAGCTTTCGGAGAAAACTTTACTCAAAGATTTTTTAACCAATCTGGTCGGGTTAAAAATAGGAGAAGAAAAAAACTTTGAGATAACTTACCCTGACAATTACCCCAATCCCCAATTAGCGGGTCAAAAAGTAAGCTATCGGGTTAAAGTAAAAGAAATCAAAGAGAAGATTTTACCCTTTTTAAACGATGATTTTGCCAAAACTGTAGGAAATTTTCAGACCTTGTTGGAGTTGAGATTGAAGGTTCGTGAAAATATACAAAAGAGCTTAGAGCAGGAAACTGAAAAGGAGCTGAAAAATGAGCTGGCCGCTAAAATTGTGGAGAAAAATGATTTTACGGTGCCGGAAGTGATGCTTAACTCTTATTTAGATTACGTAGTGCAGGAGGTCAAAAGAAGACACCCGGAAGCAGATGAGAAGGAAATCAGAGAAAGAAATAAAGCCGGCGGCTTAGCCAGAATCAAATGGGAATTCATTTTTCATCAGATAGCCAGGCAGGAAAAAATCCAGGCCAGCCAGGCCGACCTCGATGAAAGAATCAAACAGTTCGCTTCGGCTTATAATTTAGCGGAAGACCAGGCCCGCCAGTATCTAAGTTCGGAAAAAAGAATCCGAGATTTGCAGGATTCCATCATAGAAGAAAAGGTCCTGGACTTTTTATTAAAAGAAGCTAAAATCAAAGAAGAAAAAGAAGTAAAACTTCTTCAAAAATTGACGTAATAAATAAAAGAGATAGAAAGGAGCCCTATGACTTTAGTCCCTTTTGTAGTGGAGCAGACCGGAAGAGGTGAAAGAGCTTATGATATCTTTTCCCGACTGCTCAAAGACCGCATAATCTTCATCGGACAGCCGATTGACGATATCGTAGCCAACGTGGTTATAGCCCAGATGCTTTTTCTGGAAGCCGAAGACCCGGAAAAAGATATTCATATTTATATCAACAGTCCGGGTGGAATAGTCCCGGCCGGTCTGGCGATTTATGATACCATGCAGTTTGTCAAACCAGCTGTGGCTACCACCTGCGTGGGACAGGCAGCCAGTATGGGTGCTTTACTTCTGGCCGCCGGCACCAAAGGTAAAAGAGCGGCTTTGCCGCATGCCCGGATTATGATTCACCAGCCCTGGGGAGGAGCCCAAGGACAGGTTACCGATATTGAAATTATTTCACGTGAGCTGACTACTATTAAGAACAAATTAAATGAAATTTTGGTTAAACATACCAGTCAGCCCATGGACAAAATTCAAAAAGATACAGACCGAAATTTCTTTATGTCCTCCCAGGAAGCCAAAGAATACGGTATTATTGATATGGTGTATGATACTAAGAGAAAATGATTTAGTTGACTGAAAAGTAACAAACTTTTAAATTGATAGAATCCTTGAGGTATGGTTTGATTGACCACGTGTATGATACCAAGAAGAAAAAGTGAACTAGAACAAGCGACTCGGGAGAAACTTAAAGGAGGAATATCATGAAGGACCTGCAAATTGCCACCAAAACCGGCGGGGTCACTACCGTGAAAGGCGCTGCAGTTGAAGAGCTCAGCACTGCGGTAAAAGGCAGGGTTCTACTGCCAGGCAATGGCGATTATGACAGCGCGCGAACTATCTGGAACGCGATGTTCGACCGCAAGCCGGCTGCAATCGTGCAATGTAGCCAGGCCGGTGATGTGTCAGAGGCGGTCAGATTCGCCGGGGAGAATGATCTCTTAGTCTCTGTTAAGGGGGCCGGTCACAACATTGCAGGCAATGCAGTCTGCAACGGCGGTTTAATGATTGATCTCAGTCAGATGAAGACAGTCTCGGTCGATGCCCCAAAGAAATGGGCTTCGGTGCAGCCTGGGGCAACTCTGGGGGATTTTGACCTAGAAGCGCAAAAGTTCGGCTTGGCTACGCCTTTGGGGATCAACTCTACTACGGGCGTGGCAGGATTGACGTTAGGTGGCGGATTTGGATGGCTCACCCGAAAGTATGGTATGTCGTGTGACAATTTGATGGGAGCCGAGGTAGTCACTGCAGACGGAAAGCAGGTCCGCGCAAGCCAGAACGAGAATTCCGATTTATTCTGGGCGATTCGAGGCGGGGGAGGCAATTTTGGAATCGTGACTTCCTTTGAGTTCGCCCTGCATCCGGTCGGGCCTGAAATCTTGGCAGGCTTGGTGGTTTACCCCTTTGATCAGGCTAAAAAAGTTCTGGAAGGCTATCGCGCATTTGTGGAAGACATCCCGGACGAAATGAATGTCTGGGTGGTCCTGCGCAAGGCGCCGCCTCTGCCGTTCCTGCCGGCACAAGTGCACGGAAAGGATGTGGTGGTTTTAGCTGTTTTTTACGCCGGAAACCCCCAAGAGGGGGAACGTTTACTTAGGCCGGTGCGGAGTTTCGGTACACCTTACGGGGAGCACATCGGGACCCAACCCTATTCGGATTGGCAGAAGGCCTTCGACCCCCTTTTGACCCCGGGCGCACGAAACTATTGGAAATCGCACAACTTTTCCGAGCTTTCGGACGGCGCCCTGGAGGTGGTAATTCAGTATGCAAAAAGCCTCCCCTCTTCCCAGTGTGAAATTTTCATCGGCATGGTGGGAGGTCAGGCCAGCCGGGTAGCAACGGACGCAACGGCTTACCCACACCGGGACGCCAAGTTCGTACTTAATGTGCACGGGCGCTGGGAGAATGCCTCTCAAGACGAAAACTGTGTGCGCTGGGCTCGCGATTTTTTCAAGGCCGCCACGCCCTATGCAACGGGTGGTGTCTACGTGAACTTCCTGACCGAGGAGGAGACTGACCGGGTGCGGGCGGCGTACGGTCCAAACTATGACCGGCTGACAAAAGTGAAAGCCAAATACGATTCCACCAACCTGTTTAGCATGAATATGAACATAAAGCCTTGAACACGGCTTGATTGACCAGGTGTATGATACCAAGAGGAGATGATAAACTTAGAAGTACGAAGTGTTTAAAAATAATAAGAATCGTAGCACTATTTCCTAAACCTGAATCTAAGAATAAAATATGCAAAAGAAAATTGAAAATCCAGTTCCGGAAAATTGTTCTTTCTGCGGGAGGATAATTGAGCCCAAGAAAAATCTTTTTTCCGGCAAAGACGCCACAATTTGTGAAGACTGCATACGTTTCTGCCATCAGCTTTTAGAAAGACAAACCCAAAAAGGTTTCGAACCGTCCAATTTCCAACTTCCCAAGCCGGCGGAGATTCTGACTTTTTTAAATCAATATGTTATCGGTCAGGATAGAGCCAAAAAGATGATTTCAGTGGCGGTCTACAATCATTACAAAAGAGTTTTTTCTAATTCGAGTAAGGAAGAGGTGGAGTTAGAAAAATCCAACATCCTGCTTTTAGGCCCTACCGGAACCGGCAAAACTTTGATGGCCCAAACCTTGGCTCGAATGCTGCAGGTTCCATTTTCAATCGCAGACGCCACAGTTCTGACTGAAGCTGGATACGTAGGAGAAGATGTGGAAAATATTTTAGTTCGATTGCTGCAATCCGCCAATTACAATTTAGCTGCGGCTGAAAAAGGGATAGTGTATATCGATGAAATTGATAAAATTGCCCGAAAGTCTGCTAATCCCTCCATTACCAGGGATGTTTCAGGGGAAGGAGTTCAGCAAGGGTTATTAAAAATTTTAGAAGGAACCATTTCTAATGTTCCCCCTCAAGGAGGAAGAAAACATCCGGAGCAGGCCTTTATTCAAATCAATACCAAAAACATTTTGTTTATCTGCGGCGGTGCTTTCGATGGATTGGAAAAACTAATTGCCAGAAGAGTTGGACATAAACAAGTCGGTTTTGCAGCTAAAACCATTGCTACCCAGAAAAAAATCGGTGAGATTTTAGCTTTGGTTGAGCCGGAAGATTTATTAGAATATGGCTTGATTCCTGAACTGGTGGGTCGCTTACCAGTGGTCTGCCCTATGGAAGAATTAGATGAGAAAGCCATGCGTTCGATTTTGACTGAACCGAAAAATGCCTTAACCAAGCAGTATCAGAAATTTTTTGAAATGGAAGGGATTAAACTCACTTTCACTCCCGAAGCTCTGAAAGCTACGGTGGCTCTGGCACAAAAAAGAAAGACAGGTGCCAGAGGGTTGCGTTCTGTTCTGGAAGAAGCGATGCTGGATATTATGTATGAGATTCCTTCCCGGAAAGATGTGGCAGAATGTGTCATTACCGAAGAGGTGATTACCAAAAAAGCCCAGCCGGAGTATGTGCCTAAGTCCAAAGCGGAGAGAAAAAGTGCTTAATTGATAACGCTGGAGTGGACTAACGAACTGTCGCTTAAGTATTATATAAGGTAATTTTGTTAGTTGAAACATGAAGTTGAAGCTTAGAGTGCTTGGAATTATTCTTATTTTAATAGGGATAGTGGGCTTCTTAACAGTAGCCGATGACCTCCGCCACAAAGGAGAACTGTTCGGAGTAGGGTCAATCTTAATTGGTGGCTTGGTTTTGCTCGCCGCGTCTTTTCGCCCCAGGCGCTGAGACAATGGACATGGATTATAGAATGTGTTATTAGTAATGAAGTAATAAGCTTGAATGCTCAGCCGAAGATTATTTTCCAAGAGAAGCTGGAGAGAAAGGGTGCTTGACTTGAGATGGAGATCAAAAAGGCAGAATATTTTAAATCAGTTTTTGATTTAAAAGAGCTTCCGCAAGATAATTTTGCCCAGATTGCTTTTGCCGGCCGTTCTAATGTTGGCAAATCCTCTTTGATTAATACCCTCACCAATCAGAAAAAGTTAGCTTTAGTTTCTAAAACCCCGGGTAAGACCAAAGCTTTAAACTTTTTTAAAATCAATAACCGTTTTTATTTTGTGGATTTACCTGGCTATGGTTATGCTAAAGTTTCCAAAGTTACTAAAAGCAGCTGGGGGGAATTGATTGAAAACTATTTAAAAAGTTCACCCAATTTGAAAGGATTAATTCAGATTTTAGACAGCCGCCATCCTCCTTCCGAAGATGATTTAGAGATGCTGGAGTTTCTGGAATTCATAAATTTAAAATTTTTAGTAGTTTTGACCAAATCTGATAAACTTTCCTCGAGTGAATTGCATATCAAAGCCCAAAAGTTTGAGGAAGTATTAAACAATAACAACTTTGTTTTCTTTTCTGCCAAAACCAAAGAGGGGAAAAATAAAATTTTGAGCTGGATAAAGCACTTGCATTAATTAATTAATTTGCTATTTTACTTTAGGATAAAAATTCCCCCATTCTATGGTGTAACCATTTTGGGGGTTTTGTATGTCTGGAGATAAAAAATGACAACTCGAGTAGTAGTGGGGATGCAGTGGGGGGATGAGGGGAAGGGTAAAATTGTAGATATTCTGACCTCCCAGGCCGATATTGTTGCCCGCTATCAAGGGGGAGCCAATGCCGGGCATACGGTGGTAGTGGGTGAGCAAAAATTTATCCTGCATTTAATCCCTTCGGGTATCCTACACCCAGAAAAGGTTTGTGTAATCGGCAACGGCGTGGTAATCGATTTAGAATATTTCTTCAGCGAAATAGATGCGCTGAAAAAAAGAGGGATTAACCCTGAAGGTCGGATCTGGATTTCGCAGTCAGCCCATCTGGTCATGCCTTATCATAAAATTATGGAAGCCTATGAAGAACAAAAGAGAAAAGAGAAAATCGGGACTACTTTGAGAGGTATAGGTCCGGCCTATCAGGATAAAATCGCCAGAGTCGGCATCAGAATTTCTGATTTATGGGATAAAGAAATATTTGAAGCCAAAGTGAAAGAAAATCTAAAAACCAAGCAGAATGTTTTGAAGAATTATAAAGGGAAACTTTCAGCAGCCCAAATTGTGAAGATTTTCTCCAGCTTTAAAAATAGAATCAAAAATTATGTCAGGGATACCTCACTGTTTTTAAATCAAGCTGTGAAACAAAATAAAAATTTGCTCTTAGAAGGAGCACAGGGGACTTTGCTGGATGTGGATTTCGGGACTTATCCTTTTGGGACCTCTTCCAACACCACAGTCGGTGGTGCCTGCACCGGCCTGGGAATTCCTCCCAAAGCCATTGATGAGGTAATCGGGGTAGCCAAAGCTTATTCCACCCGAGTCGGGAACGGCCCTTTTCCTACTGAACTAAATAATTCCGTGGGAAACTTTTTGCGTCAAAAAGGGGATGAATTCGGAGCTACCACCAGCCGTCCGCGACGATGCGGCTGGCTGGATCTGGTGGTTTTGAAATATGCCACCCGGATTAACGGGGTGGACAAGTTAGCCATCACCAAATTAGATGTTCTGGATAATTTAGATGAAATAAAAGTCTGCACAGGGTATAAATACAGAGATGATGTATTAAATGAGTTTCCCCAGGACCAATCTTTATTTGAAAAATGTAAACCGATTTACGAAACCCTCCCGGGCTGGAAAACTGGTACTCAGAGTATAACCCGAATTGAAAAATTACCAGCCAATGCCCGTAGATACTTAGATTATGTTCAGGAAAATACCGAAGCGAAAATCTTTCTTGTTTCTACCGGTTGCAGGAGAGAGGATACAATTCTTTTAGATTGACAAATTATTTCAGTTGCTATATTTTTGGTTTTTACTTAGTCACTATAAACTTGTCACTAAGCACTCTAATCCGGGGGTGTAGCTCAGTGGTAGAGCATCTGCCTTTTAAGCAGGTGGTCGATGGTTCGATCCCATCCACCCTCAGTTAATTTTTAGAGTCAGGCCCACACTATCTTATAATTCATTGTATAGGGTACAGTTATCTACATCTTAAAAGTTTGACACAAAAAAAATTATAAAGGGTTTTTACCCAAATTTATATTGACAGGCAACTTTCGAGCCCTATATTAGTATGCTTAATTTAACAGCAAAAGCATTTAACATGTCCAGAGCCAATTAGCTAAAGGAATTAAATCTGGAAATAATTCAGGACCATAGAATTATCTTTGGTCTTTTTTCTTTAATATGACCGAACCAACAGTAGAATCTGCACCAGAGAAAAAAATAGAATTAAGAAGAGAAGTCTCAGTCTGGGGCTCTTATATGTGGGGATATGCGGATGTGGGAGCCAATACCTTTGTGGCTTTGGGGCTGGTGATGGCTTATGCTCAAGGGGCTGCCAGTATTGTGTTTGCCTTAGCTGGCTTAATCTACATTTTAATTGGCTTAGCTTACACGGAGCTGGCTTCCACCTATCCGGTGGCTGGAGGAGGCCCTTATTTTACTTTAAGGAGTTTAGGGGATTTTTGGGGTTTCATCTCCGGTTCAGGTTTACTTTTGGCTTACACCATTGATATTGCTTTATTTGCTGTAGCTTCAGCCGGTTATTTGAACTTTTTTATGCCTTATATCTTCGGAAAAGAGATTGAACAGTTCGTCATAGCTTTAGGACCTTTTCAGGTTAACTGGCTGTGGGGTTCAGAAACGCTGTTTCTGATTTTACTTTTAATCTGGTTAAATATCAAAGGAATCAAAGAATCTTCTTTTTTAAATGAAGTTATTGGAATACTTGTAGTTGTCTTAGAATCGGCTTTAATCATCTTAGGATTTGTTTTTGCCTGGAAACCAGAACTTTTAGTTCTGCAATGGAATACCCAATTCCCCACTTTTAATAATTTTCTTTACAGTGCCTCCTTAGCTATCATCTCTTTCATCGGATTAGAATCTATCTCTCAGGCTGCCCAGGAGACCAAAAGACCAGCCACCATTATCCCCCGCACCAGCTTAGCTCTAACTTTTTCAGTTTTCATTTTTGCAGTCTTTTTCTCCACCCTGTGTTTGGGAGTTCTCCCCTGGCAGAAAATTGCTGCCAATGTGGATAATCCATTAGCAGTTTTGGCTTCTTCTTTTCCTTTAGTGGGGTTAATAGCCGGACCATTAACTGCCGTGATTGGAGCTTTGATTCTGTTTATTTCCTCTAACACCGGAATTATGGGTGCCTCCCGATTAACTTACTCTTTCAGCCAATATGGAGTCATCTCACCCTGGTTTGACCAGGTTCACCGCAAATACCGCACTCCAGTCCGAACCATTTTAGTATTTTCCTTCATTGGAATAATTCAGACCATTTTGTCATTTTTAACTCCATCTGTGATGGAAACTCTGGCTATTATGTATGCTTTTGGAGCCACCTTGGGATATACACTGGTGTTCATTGCCTTAATCAAATTGCGTTTTTCTGATCCTTATTCTCCTCGACCTTATAAGATGCCCTTGAATCTTAACTTTAAATTTAAGGGATTAAAAGTTCAGTTTCCTCTTTTAGCGGTAATCGGGATGTTGGCGGTTGCAACCATATTTTTCCAATTAGTCATTACCAACAAAATCGGAAGAATAGCGGGACCTTTGTGGGTTATTGGATGCTTTGTGTATTATGTCTGGTACCGCAAAAAATCGGGTTACCCGGTCTTTGGCAGTTTGAAAAGAAACTGGGAAGAAGAACAGATTGAAGTATTAACCAGTGCCGAAGAGTTTGATCTCTTGGAGCAATATAAAATCTCCTTAGCCGAGAAAGAAAAATTGGCCAGGAAAAAGAAAAAATGAGTCAAGCTAAATTTATTAATTACTTTCAAATTCTGACCACCTTTTTGTTTATAATTTTGGGTGTCATAATATTGGTTCGCTCCCTTTCAGGAAAACCGACTGTGCCGGCTCTGATTTTAAGCTTAGGCTTCATAATCTTGGGCCTTTCCAGATTAAAGTACATCCTAAAATTTTTCCGACATTAAAATGGCTCAATTAGAAATCAGTTTTTTGGGTGCTGTGTTAGCGTTAATTTTCACCCTTTCTCTGGGTGGACTGTTATGGTGGATGTTGCATCCTCCGGCTATGGTGGGTGCCGCAGTTGCCAAAGCCCGGCGGTCCATCGGTGCCATCAAACGAATCTTGGTTCCCACAGCCGGAATGCCTTATTCTGAAAGAGGGGTGGAACTGGCTTGTCGTTTAGGTTTAGAACAAAATGCAGAAATTATTTTGACTTATGTCATCGAAGTTCCACGAACCCTTCCCTTAGGGGTTCCCTTAGGGGATGCTGAAAAACAAGCTCAGCAAGCTTTGGATCGGGCCAAAGAAATCGTATACTTGCATGAATTAACCCCGATTGCTTTATTAGAAAGAGCCAGAGAAGCGGCCGAAGGGATTATCCGGGTAGCCAAAGAAAAAGAGGTAGATTTAATAGTGGTGGGAATCAGGCCCAGTTTAAAGGGAGCTCAACATATTTTCCTGGGCCGGACTTCAGATACACTTTTAAGAAGGGCTCCTTGTGAGGTTTTATTGGACAAACTGCCAGATTGAAGTTTATGTTCTTATAAAAGGAGACCATTGCAAAGGGTAACTCCCAGCAAAAGTAAAATTTGACATATAGCAAAGTTAATAGTAAATATATGGCGGGATAGGAAGAAAATATGAAAGTAGTGATTTTAGGATGTAGCAAAATCGGGGCGCTTCTGGCTAATTGGCTGGTCTCCCAGAAACATGAAGTTTCAGTGGTAGATATCGATATGGGTGCCTTTCGGAGGCTGGATAAAGAGACCCATGTCCGCCAGGTGGTGGGAATGGGGATCGATTATGATATTTTAAAAAAGGCAGGTATTGAAAAAGCGGATGCTTTTGTGGCTGTGACCAACAGTGATAATACCAACTTAACTGCGGCTCAAATTGCCCGGAGTAAGTTTAATATTCCAAAAGTCATAGCCCGGGTGCGTGACCCTAAGCGAGCCAAAGCTTTTGAAGAGATTGGATTAAATATAATGTGTCCCACTATCTGGGCATCTGAAGAGCTAAAAACCTTCTTGCTAAAAAAGGAAAGCCAATGATTTTAAGGGTCAATTTCCCCAAGGAGTATCTATGTATGTCATAGTCGTCGGTGGCGGACAGGTCGGAATAAACTTACTGAAACTTCTGCAGGCCGAAGGGCATGAAGTGCTTTTAGTGGAAAAAGAATCCGGTCGCTATTACCAATTAGTAGAAGAGTTAGGGGAATCGGTCATCTTAGGAGACGGGACCGAATTGGGAACTTTGATGGATACCGGAGCTAACCGGGCCGATGTTTTGGTAGCCGCTACCGGGGCAGACCAGGATAATTTAATCATCTGCCAGATGGCTAAAATTTTGTATTACATCCCCAAAACCATTGCCCGGGTCAACGACCCTAAAAATGAGGAGATGTTTCAAACTTTGGGAGTTGATGCCACAGTTTCCGCCACCAGAATAATCGGTTCTTTAATCGAAGAAAAAATTGACCCCGGTTTGGCTATTCCGCTTATGGCTTTAAAAGGGGGGGTGGAGATTTTTCAGACCCAGCTGTCACCGGATTCGATTCTGATTGATAAAAAGATTGCCAAGTTAAAACTTCCGGAGAATTGTATTATTGTGGCTATCCTAAGAGGAAGTGATGTGGTAATCCCCAAGGGTGATACTATTTTACATGCCAATGATACGGTGATGGCTTTGGCCAAAAAAGAGGGGAAAGAGGCCTTTCAGAGGCTATTTTTGTAATTTTTATTCCCTCTCCTCTAAGGAGGGGCTGGTTCCTGCCTAAGGCGGGCTCACCATAAAAAGGGAGAGGTCGGTTTTATTACTCAGTTGAACTTTACTGACGCCCTACTTTTGAGCTAGTTTCTCTTTCCTTTTCCTGCTTCCCTTCTTTATTCTTCTCTCTTCTGACAAACTTGTAATTCTCTTGAACTGATTTTATCCTGACATAATTAGGAACTTTTTTCTTTTGAAATCCCCACATATCTGCCTCTCCTTTGATTAGTTAAAATATTTATTAGAAATATCGGCAGAAATGGTATTATTTAAAGCGGAGGATACAATAACTAGCTAATTAGGGAGTTAAAATTGTAACGCCCTATTTTATATAGGGCGTACGTCCGATGTAAAATCGGACGTTACAAACTTTTCGTGATTTCGTGTTTCAACTATCAATAATTTTCTCTTAAACTCTTTAATTTTTTCTTCAACAGCTCTCTGGCTCTGAAAATCCGGGCTTTAACAGTTCCCACCGGAATTTTCAAAATCTCCGAGATTTCCTCATAAGATTTATCCTCTTTATGCCTGTAAATAATCACATCCCTGAATTGTTTAGGTAAAGATTGGATAGCTTCCTCAATCGACAATGCCTTTTCTTTAGCCACCCAGTCTGCTTCCGGGTTTTTGGACCAGTCCGGAACTTCTGCTTCAATTTCGTCTTCCTCGGTTTTAATAGGTTTATCTAAAGAGATTACGCCTCTTTTTTTCTTTCTTAAATAATCAATAGCAGAATTAGCCGCTATTTTATATAACCAGGTGCTAAAGCGATACTGAGGGTTGTAAGTAGATAAAGAGACAAATGCCTTCATAAAAGTCTCCTGCATCAGATCGGAGGCCTCTTCCTGCTCGGAGACAATTTTATAAATAATATGAAAAACAGCTCGCCTATGACGAGCTACCAAGGTATGGTAGGCCTTCTGGTCTTCCCCCAAAGCTTTTTTCACTAAAATTTGGTCATCTTCTTTTAGCAATTTTCCTCAATTTCAATTTTTACTAAAGATAAAATAAAACAAAATTAAAACAATCTCTTTTTAGGGGAACAACCCAGAAAGAAAAGTTGTTAAGATTAACAGAGGAGAGAAAAATGAAAAGTGAAGTTAGGGTTATAAGCCATAAATTAAGGGATAAATCCCACAATTTCACTTCCACAGAAAGAGGGTGGAAATTAAGATTAATCCGGAGTATATCAGTAATTCAATGATGAGACAAAACTTAATTAAAAGAAGCTATAGTTTAGGTTTAGAGGCGGATATTGGGCACAGAGCTTGCTTTTACCACAGTCTGGACAGGGTCTTATATATAGGGAAAGACTTGGTGAAGAGAATGCTTAAAAAATCAAGAAACCATAATCATAATAATGATTACAAAAAGCCGGCCAAAACCTACTATCATATATATGGCTTGCAAACCTTAAGCTCAGACAAGTTCGTCAAAGTGGTCAATAAAATCCTCAAAAAAGAGTATATTTTAATAAAATAACCCCCTAAATTTACTTGCACAAAGAGTGAAGAGAATTTCACTCTTTTTTTATTCTTTAAATGAGTATGGGCTCTATCCCATACTTTAACCAGATTTTATACACGCCCCAAGAGGTGTGCGGCGGATTTCCACTTACATTTAGGAAGACAATTTTTTTAAACCAACCTGGTCCCCAAAGCATCTAAGTTATACTGCAGATAAATCAGCGCCGCATTTTATTTTCTTTGGAAAAAATGGAAATTTTGATTATATTGGCTAAGCTGTGGGGCAGTAAAGCTCAAGTTGGAGCAAGTTAACAAACAACCCCTAAACCATAACGTATTTAACTACAGAAAATCAATATGTCCCAAACTGAGGACAAAAAGCTTTCTCTCTCTGAGACGGATACCGATAAGAAAGAAGTCAGGGATGCGGAAGAAGAAGTAATTGAAGCCATAAAAAAAGCCCGAGCCGGAGATGAGAGCGCCTTTAAAAAGTTGGTTGAAAAATACAGGTCCCAGGTGGTGGGTGTAGCTTTCAGGATGGTGGGTGATTATGAAGATGCCAAAGATGTCTCGCAGATGGTGTTCATCAAAACTTACCAGAATCTGGACCGCTTCGACACCAGCAAGAAATTTTCCACCTGGCTTTATCGTATAACTATTAATGCCAGTATTGATTTTTTACGAAAGTATAAGAAGCATAGACATGAATCTTTGGACGAGTCCTTAAATATCACCAAAGAAGATCAGGCCGATGCAGAAGAAATATATAAACGAGGCTTAATAAAATGGGCTATCAATCAATCCCTAGAAAAACTTTCCGAGAAACAAAAGTCGGTTTTTGTTTTGAGGGATTTGGAAGGTCTGGATATCAAAATGGTAGCTCAGATTTTATCCATGCCGCAGGCCACGGTCAGATGGTATCTGCATCGGGCCCGGGCCAAACTTAAAGAGGAGTTAACTAAAAACTTTCCTCAATTGGTGGAAAGGAGAAGATAGATGAATTGTAAAAAAGCTAAAAATTTGTTTTATCTTTACAAAGAATTGACACCCTCGGAAAATGAGATGTTCCTCTCGCACCTGAGAGACTGTTCCCCCTGTAATCATGAATTTCAGTCCTACCAGGAGTCATTAAATTTGGTTGGGAAGACCCTAGTTTTTCATGAACCTCAAAACTATTGGAATGAATACTGGAACAAACTGTCCCGCCACATCAGCAAAAAATCTATCTGGGCCAAAGCTTGGGATAGAGTGACTGAATCACTTTTGACTTTGACCCGTCCGGTTTACGGTCCGATACCAGCTTATGCCGTGTCCTTAGCTCTTTTGATTTTGCTTTTAGGTCTGTATCCGCTCGTGAGTAGCAAATCCCAGGTCAAATTCGAAAGCAACCTGGTGGTGCATAAGTCCAACCTGATTGCCGCTGAAGTTCAGGGTTCCATGACGGTCTACAAGCTGGCTCAGAAGTAAGATAGCAAAAATTGTTATGGGCAGTCTAAAGTTAATTTCGAGGGGGATTTTGATAGGGGTCATTACCCCTTTTTTTCTGTTCAGCTGCAGTAAAGAAAACTACTTAGGGAAATTCGAACAAGGGGTAGAACAGGTTTTAGATAAAGTCTCTCCCTCCATAGTAGCCATCATGGTCCGGGATGCCAACGGCAAGACCAAAAAAATCGGTTCCGGAGTGGTAATCAGTGACAACATGATTTTAACCACAGAAAGCAGCGTGGGTTCAGGTGATAATTTAACCATCAAACTCCAAAACGGAAAAGAGCTGGATTCAGAACAAATCGATTTGATCTGCAGTGACTACGAGACCAATATCTGCTTTATAAAATTAAAAACCAGGGGTTTACCTAAAGTAGAATTAGCTAACAATGAGGGAATAAAGGTTGGCTCTTTGGGAATTGCTGTGGGAAATACCTTCTACTCCAAGGGGGTAAAAGTCAGCTGGGGAACCATCGGCCGCTCTTGGATCGGGGGGGAAGATGCTTACGACGAAGCCCTGTTAATCTTGGATGCTAAGTTGGGACCAGAGGCGGGGGGGACGCCGGTTTTTAATAATGCCGGCCAGCTAATCGGAATCGTGGAAGGAAAAATTGAGGGAGAAGAACATTTAGCTCTGATTCTACCGGTCTCCACCTGTCAAAAAGTACAGCAAGCCCTTGAAAAAGAAGGTTACATTGACCGGGGCTGGATTGGAGTTTATGTGGAGCTCAGGGGAGGTAAAGAAGAAAAAGAGAAGATGCTGATAGTGTCTCAAATTATCAGTACCGGACCAGCGTTTAAAGCGGGCGTTCAGGACGGAGATCTAATTATTAGACTAAATGGTAAAAAAGTTAGCCATCCTTTAGAGTTTAGAAAATTGGTCTCGATGTCTGAGCCGGGTACCAAAATTAAATTGACCATGGATCGGGATGGTAAAATCTTCGTAAAGGAATTAACAGTGGAACCCGCTCCCCGTTTGGTCGGTTTGAGAAGATGTTCCAACCGCTCGATTTAATAATATTTTTAAGATAAAATTTTCTTGACTCTTTTTGATGAGGAAGGAGGCACAAATGACCATCCTCAAATCTAATCCTCTTCTTTTACTTCTGATTGCCGCATTAATTGGATTTTTCCTCATTGAGAACGAGTTATCGGTTGCTGACCCGACAGTCAAAGTAACAGAATCAAAAGTTGACCAATCACCTCAAGGGGAGGAAACAAAGACTACGACAAGGGAACTTCTTGACGTGGTCTGGTTCGGAAATATAGGAAAGAATGAGACCAAACAGCTTGAATTAAATCTTCTGTTCCCTGATGAAGGAAAATTCTTTCTAGAGGCAACCGCCCTGGCTTATGACAAACAACCGAAAGTTTGGAAAACTCTGGGACAATATTTGGCTTATGTAACAATTAAGAAGGGGGAGGAGGGGAAAATTGAAAAAGCACGCACCCGGCCCAAAGTGACAGGTCAAAGAGTTAAAGCAGAAGGGCCAATAACTTACAACCCGACCGAATTGGCGAAGAGGGATACCTCACAGGATAAAAGCACGGGCGAAAAACCGAGAGTGATACCTAGTCCCGTAGGAGGACCTTTGCCGTTGCACGTATCAAGGTAGCAAGGAGAAGCTCTAATTGATTTACTCATCTCATTCGAGCCCAAGCCAAAAGTCAACGAGCCGACTAAATTGCTTTTGAGCGTGTTATCACCGGTGCCTCGGGATAGTGTTGTTGTGTATTTGTTTTGCACAGACAGTATAAAGGTAATAAAGTGACACAAAACAAGGTCTCGCCACAAATTTAAATTTAATTTCTCCCTTTTTAGTCAGAATCTAGTTGAATTTCAGCTGACCTTATTATATCTTATAGGGTCAGCTTTTAGTTTTTAAAAAATATTCCGAAAAAATTATTATGAAATTTAACCCAGACGTCTTAAGTGTAATCGGAAATACCCCTTTAATTCAGCTCAAAAAAGTAATGCCGGAGAATTCCGCCCGGGTATTCGCCAAAGCGGAATTCTTAAATCCCAGCGGCTCTGTCAAAGACCGCATGGCTTTGTATATAATAGAAAAGGCAGAAAAAGACGGTCTGCTCAAACCCGGAGGAACCATCGTTGAAAACACCTCCGGCAATACCGGAGCGGCGGTAGCAATGGTAGCCGCCTTAAAAGGTTACAAAGCCATCTTCACTATGCCGGATAAGATGAGCACCGAAAAAATTAACCTGCTCAAGGCCTTCGGCGCCAAAGTAATTGTCACCCCCACCAACGTTCCGGCCGACTCACCTTTAAGTTATTATGAAACCGCCAAAAGAATAGCCCGCGAAACCCCCAATTCTTTTTATCTGAATCAGTACCACAACCCCCTTAACATAGAAGCTCACTACCATACCACTGCTCCGGAAATTTGGGAGCAAACTCAAGGGGAGCTGGATTTTCTGGTGGCGGGCATTGGCACCGGTGGAACTTTATCCGGGGTAGGAAAATATTTAAAAGAAAAAAATCCTAAGATAAAAATTATGGCGGTGGACCCCATCGGGTCTGTTTTTTATCAATACTTCAAAACCGGGAAGTTACCCCAGCCACACGTTTACAAAGTGGAAGGTATCGGGGAAGATATGCTGACCGGAGCCATGGATTTTTCTGTGGTAGATGAGATATATCAGGTCAATGACCGGCAATCTTTTTTGATGGCGCGCAAATTAACCCGGCAGGAGGGGCTTTTCGTGGGTGGCTCCAGCGGAGCTGCGGCTCATGTAGCAATAGAGTTAGCCAAGAAAGTGGAAAAAGATAAAATAATTGTAGTAATTCTACCTGATTCCGGCACCCGTTATTTAAGCAAGATATATTCAGAGGAATGGATGAAAGACAACAGCTTTTTATTGGAAGAAAAAGTCCCCACCCAGATCGGTCGGATAAAAGATGTAATCAAAATTCAAAAAAGATTGATTACCGCTCAAAAGAAAGATAAAGTAGAGCAGGTGATTTCCAAGATGAAAAGATACGACATTTCCCAGTTACCGGTTCTGGATGGAAGGAAAGTAGTGGGTCTAATCGCCGAAGTGAACCTCTTGAAATATATGTTGGACGGGAAACGTAAACCCAAAGATACCATTTCCAATTTGGTCGAAACCGACTTTATAAGAGTTTCTCTGAATTCATCTATTACTGAAGTTTCCCAACTGCTTTCTTCGGCTAACAGCAATGCTGCTTTAGTAATGGAGAAAGATAAACTTCTGGGAATTGTGACTAAAATTGATATTGTGGATTTTTTAGCCAAAAAATTTAAAGGGCGTTAATTTTAGAGAAAAGGTGTCATTCCGAGCCCCGATAAATCGGAGCGAAAAATCTCGAATTTTAAGTGCGAGACCCTTCCCCGCCAGAGGCGGGTCAGGGTGACAGAAAAAATAAAAAGGACAAACAAATTGAAATTTGAAACCAAAGCCATACACATAGGCCAAGCTCCGGACCCTGCCACCGGAGCTATTATCGTTCCTATTTTCCAAACTTCCACTTATGTTCAAAAATCTCCCGGTGCTCATAAAGGATATGAATATTCCCGCACCGGCAACCCTACCAGAACCGCTTTAGAAGAGTGTCTGGCTTCCTTGGAAGAAGGAAAATACGGACTGGCTTTCGCCTCCGGAATGGCAGCCATTTCCACGGTCTTAAATCTTCTGAAAGCCGGTGACCAGGTGGTCTCTTGCGATGACCTGTATGGCGGGACCTACCGGATTTTTGAAAAAGTTTACCGGGATTACGGTTTGGATTTTGTGTACGTGGAAGCTACCCAGCCGGCTAATTTTGAAAAAGCGATTACAAAAAAGACCAAACTGGTCTGGCTGGAAACTCCCACCAATCCCCTTTTAAAAATTGTGGATTTGAAAGCCGTAGCTGAAATTGCCAGAAAAAATAAACTAATTTCTGTGGTCGATAACACTTTTGCCACACCTTATTTTCAAAAGCCGCTTAAATTGGGCATTGATATTGTGGTTCACAGCACTACCAAATTCTTGGGCGGGCATAGTGACGTCATCGGGGGAGCAATTGTAACTTCAAATTCCAGATATTATGAAAGGATGAAATTTTGTCAAAATGCGGTAGGCGGAGTTCCCGGTCCTATGGATTGCTTTTTGGTTTTGAGAGGTTTGAAAACTCTTTCAGTCAGAATGAAAGAACATGAAAAGAATGCTAAAAAGATTGCTTTGTTTTTGCATAAACATCCTAAGGTTAAAAAAGTTTTCTTTCCCGGTTTATCCAGTCACCCTCAACATAAGTTGGCTGCTAAACAGATGGAAGGGTTCGGAGCTATAATTTCCTTTACTCTAAAGTCAAATCTCTCCGGAACTAAAAGATTTTTGAGCAAGCTGAAGCTTTTTGCTTTAGCAGAATCTTTAGGAGGGGTAGAATCTTTAGCCGAGCATCCGGCTATAATGACGCATGCTTCGCTTCCTAGAAATGTGAGGGAATCTCTGGGGATTACGGACAGTTTTATCAGGATTTCTGTGGGTATTGAAAATGTAAATGATTTGATTGAGGATTTGAAATCGGGATTTGCTACTGTGTAATTTATTAAACGAGTTGGCACATTCGTAGCGGTGGGATCATTCCCGCCGCCATTATTTTTCTATTGGTGGGGAAATGATCCCCACCTACGGAGAGAGGAAAACTGACCCCTCCCTACCCTCCCCTTAAATGAGAGGGTAAAATTCATCATCTAAAAATTTAATTGACCCGCAAATTTTCGTAGCATATATTGAGCTCAATAAAAATTGAAAAAAATGCGCCCGTAGCTCAACTGGATAGAGCGGCAGCCTACGGAGCTGAAGGTTGGGGGTTCAAATCCCTCCGGGCGTATTAAAATTACTCTAAAATGCCACATAAGCTATTTAAGTTCAAAACTTTCTTAATATGTGGGTTTATAGTTCTTAGCGTCTTGTTTTTTGTGTTAGACCTCAAAGCATCCACCAACTGTGAGCAGGAGTTTGTAGTGTTGGGAGAAACGCAGAACAAAAAAGGATATCCCATTATCTGGATTATTGACAATGTTTCTCAAGAATGTGGATTTACTATAATTGTCAAGTTGGAGCTTTTAAAAGACTCTGTAATAGATTCACTTGAGCACATACCATATAAATATTGGCTGACCATAGGGCAAAGAATTGGTAACACTTATGTGAAGGACCACGGAGAGTTCAAGAAACAAGATAGCTCATGGATATTTGATAATAAGCAAAGAAGGATAAGAATCCCTCAGCCAGATTCGTTGGTGCTGTCAGAATATAAAAGTCTGAGTTTATCTACTTCAGAAATTCCAATGTGGAATAAGGAACACGGAATGAAAGCAATTATGGTACCTGAAATTGAAGGTATGGAAACAGAATTTATTTATGCTTATCCTCGTGGAGTATATATAAATTATGATGTTGATAAAGTCTGTTACTTTTATAAACAAGAGTATTTTTACCTTTTGATTTTCATCAAGCAACCAAAGAAAGCAGCTGGATTAGATTCAATGCATGGATTTCTGCTTTTGAAAGGAAAATATAAATAATGTCCCTAGAACAAAATAAACAGCTTGATGAAAAATGGATGAAAGAAGCGCTCAAAGAAGCTAACTTAGCTCTCAAGAAAAAAGAGGTGCCGGTCGGTGCGGTTGTGGTTTATGAAAACAAAATCATCGGCCGGGGGCACAATCAGGTAGAATCCCTGAAGGACGCTACCGCTCATGCTGAAATTTTAGCCATAACCGCCGCTTCCAATTTTTTCGATTCCTGGAGATTAGAAGGTGCTTCTCTTTATGTCACCTTAGAGCCCTGTGTGATGTGCGCCGGAGCCATAGTTTTATCCCGTATAGAAAGATTGGTTTTCGGCGCCTTCGACCCCAAGCAGGGGGCCTGCGGCACTTTGTACAATATTCCCAGCGATGACCGATTGAATCATCAAGTGGAAGTAGTCCCGGAAATATTAAAAGAGGAATGTTCTAAAATTCTGATAGACTTCTTTCAAAAACTTCGCACCCAGAAGGCAACCACTAACGGGGGAAATCATTAATCATAAACCTTTGGATTTGGAAAAAATTCATACCCAGATGCTGTATCTGGGTCTGGTGCTTAATTTAGCCCTCCCCTTGGGACTTTTAGCTATAGGTTTTTTTCTGAGAAAAAACGGTGTAGGAGCCAACCCTACCCCCAATTTGAAATTATTTTTTTGGGTTTTAATTTTTATAAGTGTTGGTGAATTGCTGGCGATTTTTATTTTTAAAAAGAGTTTTTTTGCCAGGTTCTCTAAAAAAAGTCAGATGGGTATTTCCCAAATTCCGGTTCAGAAGTCGATTTTAACTTTTAGTATTGTTATTTTTGCTTTGTGTTTAGCTCCCTCAATTTATGGTTTTATTTATTTTTTATTGGGAGGAAAATTCGAAGAGTTTCTATTGTTCATCGCCATTACATTTTTGGGATTCAGGGTTTTCAGGCCTAATCTGGAAGAAATTAAACAATTGACCGGGTCTGTGACCCCGACTTAATTTAGGAGAGGTGCCGGAGCGGTTTAACGGGGCGGCCTCGAAAGTCGTTGTCCTCGCAAGGGGACCGGGGGTTCAAATCCCTCCCTCTCCGTTGATTTTAGACAATATTCGATTAAATTGAGAAACTTTAGATGAATAATTGGACAAAGTGGGTTCCTTTTCCTAAACCTGAGGAAATGAGACAAATTGAGGCACCAAAAGATTTTGGTGTATACCAATTAAGAAATACAAGAACTAATGAGTATGTTCTTTTTGGAATAGGTAATAATCTCAACGAAAGAATGAAATCTTTAATGCCTAAGCCATATGGAATAGGTACAAGAAATAACACAGAAAAAAGAGAATATGTATTGGCTAACCATAAAGATATTAAATATAGAATAACATCAACCAAAAATAGAGAAGAGGCGAAAAGAATAGAAGAAAACTTGAAAGCTCAAAATAACCATATATTTAATACATGAATCGTCTTTAAATTAGCTATTAACTATCGGAGAGATGTCCGAGTGGCTGAAGGAGCACGCCTGGAGAGCGTGTAAGGTCTAAAAGCCTTCCAGGGTTCGAATCCCTGTCTCTCCGTTGTAAACCCTGAGCGGAGTCGAAGTGTTTATAGCGAGCGGAGTCGAGGTATTTATACCGAGCGAAGTCCGCGCGGAAAGCGGGACAAGTCGAGGTGTTTTTTTAAAAAATATCTTGGTTGGCTCGCCAGCCGATTTTAAGCTCCAATTGGACTTTTTTACCTTATAAATTAAGAGGAGGTTTTTTTTATCTTATGGAAATCAGAAATATCGCAATTATTGCCCACGTTGACCACGGCAAGACCACTCTTACCGATGCTCTCTTGCGGCAGACGGGAGTCGCTAAGGAGGGTGTTTCCATGGATTCAAACGCGCTGGAGCTTGAGCGCGGTATCACCATTTATTCCAAGAACGCCGCTATTTTCTACAAAGACACCAAAATAAATATAGTGGATACCCCCGGCCATGCTGACTTCGGCTCGGAAGTAGAGCGGGTGCTGCGCTCCATCGACTCGGTACTTCTGGTTGTTGACGCGCAGGAAGGTCCGATGCCCCAAACCAGATTCGTGCTCAAAAAATCACTGGAACTGGGGCTCAAACCGATTGTGGTTATCAACAAAATAGATAAGTCAGCAGCAAATCCGGAGCGTTCCGAGGAGCAGGTGCTGGAACTGTTTCTGGAGCTTGGGGCAAGCAATGAACAGGCAAATTTTCCGGTCGTCTATTCTATCGGACGCTCGGGGATTGCCAAACGCAAGCTGGCTGATAAATCACATGACCTCACCCCGCTGCTGGAGACTATTCTGGAGCAGGCCCCATCCTCATCCGGAGCACCGGACGCCCCGCTTCGTTTTCAGCCGTTTAATCTGGGCTACGACAACTTTCTGCGGCGCCTGGCCGTCGGCCGAGTGTATGAGGGGACGATTGCTCAAAACCAAAATGTGTATGTAAAAAAACCGAACGGCGAAACACGCCCGGGCAAAATCACAAAAATTTTTTCATTCAGGGGTCTGCAAAAAATAGAGGTGGAGAGTGCCGGGGCCGGGGATATTGTCATGATCGCCGGGCTGCTGGACATTGATATCGGCGAAACGGTGACGACGGATATGGAAGCCAAACCCCTTCCCGCTATTGCGGTTGACGAGCCGACCATAGCCCTAAACTTCTTGGTGAATAATTCGCCGTTTGCCGGAAAGGAAGGAAAATTTGTGACCTCGCGCCAGCTTCGCAAGCGTTTACATCGGGAGCTGGAAGTAAATGTAGGGCTGCGGGTTGATTTCACATCCACTGACAGCTTCCGGGTTCTGGGCCGCGGTGAGCTTCATATTGCCATACTTCTGGAAAACATGCGGCGCGAAGGTTATGAACTTCAGGTATCCCAGCCGCAGGTCATCATCCATGAAAAAGAGGGAGTGAAGCACGAACCGTTCGAGGAGGTGCTGGTCGACATACCCAGGGAATATCAGGGGGTGATTATCGAGCGTTTGGGCTCGCGCGCTTTTGTCTTGCAGGATTTGCGGGTTCACGGCCATTCCGTCAGGCTTATAATGAAAGGTCCGACCCGGGGGCTTCTGGGCTACCGCAACCAATTTGTCATCGATACCAAAGGGGAGGGAATCCTCTCTTCACGGTTTTTGGCTTTCGAGCCCTATGCCGGAGAAATCAAAAAACGTCCGACCGGCTCCATGATTTCGATGGCGGCCGGAAAAGTTCTGGGCTACTCGCTCTGGAACTTGCAGGAGCGCGGCGTGCTCTACCTCAGTCCGGGTATCAATGTATATGAAGGGCAGGTGATAGGCAACACCTCCAAAGGTGAGGAGATGCCGGTGAACCCGACTAAAGGAAAACAATTGACTAACATGCGCGCATCCGGGTCGGATGATGCCATTGACCTGGTGCCGCCTTTTGAGCTTACGATTGAGCGCGGACTTGAAATCATGACAGATGATGAATACCTGGAAATCACACCCTTATCGGTACGCTTGAGGAAGCAATTTTTGAGCGAAAACGACCGTACCCGTGCTCGCAGAGCACAGAACGTTGAATAAGCGTGGCTGGCGACTTACTTTGTTTGCCATTACACAAGACCATATTCCTATTTGCAAATTTCCTTCCAAAACTTATATTACCCACAAATTGAAAATCTAAAGTTGTCTCAGTCTCTCCGTTTTTTTGCAAAAAATAATTTATGTCAAGAGATAAGGAAATTCAAAATATTTTCGAAATAGCAGACGACTCATTTCAAGGATTGCTTGGTTATTATCTCTATACAAATTTTGCTTACTTTATGACGCTGTTATACATACCCGTTGTTTTTGGTGCTTTTAATGGTAATAAATTAACAAGTAATAAAATATAAATCATATGTGGATTATTATTGTCATTATCGGTTTACTTTTGGGGCTTTTCGCTTTCAGCCAAATTATCTATACCTTGTTTTCTGCTTGGCCGCGAGCAAAGCGACTGGAACGCGAAGGAAAACTCATAAAACCAATCCCGATTACTACTTTTGTTGTTGCACCTATTATTTGGGGTGCTTTGCTCGCCGGATCAATTTGGCTCGTCAATAATTATTTCGCGGACTACACAAAACTTTATTACATCGTTCTTGGTTTTATCCTTGTTGTAGTTATTGCTCAAATCCCGAAACAAAACCGAGACCTTGAAGCTGATTTCAAAGATTCGTGGAAACAATATCTAAAGGAAGAATAAACTATGCACACGAAACATTTAGAAGAACAAATAACACCAAAACTAAAGTGGAATAAAATTGAGGATATTCCTGATTTTCCGTTGAATACTTTTGAGGATGTGAAGCGTCGCGTAGAAGCGAATCAATTTGGTGTCGGCATTGACTTCACGACTTCAAATGAATTTGCCCAATGGCTCTATGGTGGCGGTCATAAACTTTTCTTTTTGCTTCTCGCTTCTACGCCGATTATCGTTGCTATCGCTTCTTTAGTTTTGGCGTTCGTTCTAGGCAACTACTGGCTTCTTGTTGGTATTGTTCTGGGTTTTGCCGGACAATTTTTGTCCAATCCATACAACCCGTCAAAAAATTTCTGGAAGCCAATAGTAGGAATTTTGTTCTTGGTTTTTGTTTATGGACTTTGGCAAGGTAAAGAAACGATGACTTACCTTTCCGCTTTCTTTGTCTTTCCGTTTTTTATCAATAGCTTTGTTTACAGTATGAACCAAGACAAACTAAAAGCGGTTGCGATGCAGTCGGAAAAGATTTTCATTTTTCTATACCAAAATGGAAAGCTCGGTTTGAAAGATAACTCAAACGAGCAAATGTATTGGCATAGAGAAAAATCGAATTAAAGAATTTGCCGCCAAAGAAAATTTAAAAAATATGGATAAACAAATAATCAGGAGAAAATTAAGCTTGTTTAGGGGAACTATTATTTCAGATGCAACTGTAATAGAAAGGGCGCTTGGTTGGAGACTAAGGACATATTTTTTTCCTAAAACTAATCAACAAGCCTCAGATTTTCTTTATTATATTATAGAAACGCCTTACTTTAGTTTTGATAAAAAGATTTCACTCTACGAGCAAATTCCATATTTCAAAAATTTAAAACAATATTCAAAAGTAAAAAACTCCTTAAGATTTGTTCAACAATTAAGAAATGCATTAGCTCATTGGGATCTAGATGAAAAGATGAGTAATGAGGATGAAATTGTTATTTACAATCCGGTTACTTTTAAGAGATTAAAACTAGATGATGAAACAATGGGAAGATTCCGGGAACATGAAAAAATCCTTTTGAAAGTATTTGGTTGGGAACAAACCCTTAGAGAAAAAAAAGAATTTGCCGCCAAAGAGCAAAATCTGTAAGATTTTGTTAGAGGGCTACCGCTAATCTGTAGGTCTCCCCGTAAAAAAATTCTTTAACCCGAGTTCTTACCGATTTAGCTTATTCTTACACCAAAAAAATTTCTTCTGCTCAAATAGAATATCTGAACAATTGTAGTGGACAATCTCCTAAAGATAAAATATATTGTCCCACATGATTAACCAGTCCTCCCACAACGGATTTACCGGCTTAGGCATCGCCCCCGGCTTACTCAATGCCATTGCCCGCCTCAATTTCACCGAACCGACCCCAATCCAGCGCCGGACCATACCGATTGGCCTCGAAGGTAAGGACGTCATCGCCATCGCCCAGACCGGAACCGGCAAGACCCTGGCGTTTGGGGTTCCCATGATACAGCGGCTGGCACAAATTAAAGGACGCGGGCTGATTTTACTCCCCACCCGTGAGCTCGCCATTCAGGTGGATGAAGCCCTGCATGCTGTTGGCCGCGCTCTCGGCCTGCGGACCGCAGTCTTGATTGGCGGTGCCTCCATGACCCTCCAGCACCAGGCACTTCAACGGAAACCACGGGTAATCATCGCCACGCCCGGACGCTTACTGGATCATATGGAACAACGAACCGTTACTCTCTCCGATATACACATCCTGGTTTTAGACGAGGCCGACCGCATGCTGGACATGGGTTTTGCGCCACAGATCAATAAAATTTTGGCCACACTCCCAAGAGAACGCCAGACTATGCTTTTCTCAGCCACCATCCCGCAGGAGATTATGACAATCGCCCGGCGGTACATGGAGCTTCCGATTCACGTCGAAATTGCCCCTTCCGGGACAGCGGCGGAAAAAGTCACCCAGGAACTATTTTTTGTCAGCAAAGAAGCTAAAATCAGACTGCTCCAGGTGCTGCTCAAGCAATATCATGGTCCGGTTTTAATTTTCACCCGGACCAAGCACGGGGCCCGGAATTTGGCTCGCAAAATAAAAGGCAGCGGGCACGCCGCGACTGATATTCATTCCAATCTGAGCCTGGCGCAACGCCGCCAGGCCTTAGAAGGTTTCAAGTCCGGCAAGTACCGCATTCTGGTAGCTACCGACATTGCGTCCCGGGGCATCGATGTGATAGGCATCGAGTTGGTTATCAACTATGACCTGCCGTCGAACTCTGAAGATTATGTCCACCGTATTGGCCGAACCGGGCGAGCCGGTCTAGCTGGCCGGGCTGTGTCCTTTGCAACATTTGACCAGCGGGGGGAGGTCAAGAGCATCGAGCGGTTAATCAGAACCGCCCTGCCGGTGAAGGCGCTGCCCAGCTTGCCTCCCGAGCCACCCCAATCCCAGCCACCCCACCACTTCCCTTTGCCTCGGCACTCGCACTATGTCCGTCCCTCAAAACGTCGCAGGCATTGAAGCTGGGGGAGCCAGTAATGAGCATGATTATAACGATGGTGGATAGAGGCGGGATAGGTCAGCACTCTCCCGGGAAGGAATCCAGGCTTCCGAGCTATTTCATCCAGAGGCAGTTTTTCCTCCAACCAGGAAGGTTCTAAAATCGTCCCAGTCTCTCCGTGAAAAATTTTTTGTTTTGCAGCTATTTCCTCCAACTTTCTGCTTGACAAAGAGTTAGAGAATTGCTATATTTTGATTGTATTGGGTCTAAAAGCGCTCTATGAAAAGAATGTTCAACGTGAGACTAAACAAAGAACTACTTTACGTATCAGTGGCTATCGGGCTGTCTCTTGTTGCCTGCCAAGGATTTAAGCCGAACAGCCCGACCAGGGAAGAGGTTACAGTTACCCCGCAGAGTCTGACTCTTTACGAAGGCCGCGGTCATCTGCTGCACGGCGAGCCAAATGTAAATTTAGGAAGTGCCTGGATTATCTGGAATAGCAGCAATTATTCGGTAGCCTATGTTACTCCAGTGACTTACCCTTACTACTTTGCCTTGGTGCAGGTGTGGTCGCCAGGAACAGCTCGTATCACCGCCTATGTATATTTCGACGTGTCCGCTGGACACTGCGATGTCACTGTTCTTCCTGTGACAGCTTGGCGAATCGATATACAGCCGGACACGGTCACTTTAGCTGTAGATAGCCTTACGTTTATAGCCGGCCTTGTGTATGATAGCGTAGGAGTAATCTTGGAGCGAAGCGTTCTCTGGCACTCGGCAGACTCGTCAATTGCTTCAGTGAGCGGGCAAGTTGAAGGTCATATAGCAAAAGGATTGGTTTGGGGGCGTGGCCCTGGACGCACGTATATCATCGCATCGACCGAGGGACTTAGTGATTCGTCGCTGGTAGTAGTGAAGTAAGTCCTTCAAGTCGTGAAGCGCTAACCTTCTTAGACAGGAAGGGTGAAGTAGTATTAGAGGTTGCGCGAGAGTTTTAAAGTTATCCCGGATTCCCCGTTTTTGCGTAACTAAGAAATTCGAGTAAATATGAAGATACTCATAATCTGCGGTTCTCCCCGCAAAAATTCTTTAACCCGAGTACTTACAGATTTAGCTTACGCTTATGCCAAAGAAAAATATTCTTCTGCTCAAATAGAATATCTGGATTTAGGAAAATATCCAGTTGACAACTTTCGCGGCTTCGAGGAAAAATATACCCCAGAAACAAAAAACGTTATATCACTGGTAGAAAGCTCTCAAGTTTTAATCCTCGGCTCTCCGGTTTACAATGGGTTATTAAGTTCAGCTCTAAAAAATCTCTTCGAACATATAAATTACAAGGCCTTAGATGGACATATAGCCGGCTTTATCGTTCACAGCTCTGGGACCATCAGCAGTCTTCAAGTAGAGGGACAACTTATGGCACTCATGACCTACTTCAGAGTTTTATCCAATCCCCGAGCCGTATTTACCTCCAAAGACAGACACTTTGATGCTCAGGGAAAACTGACTGATGCGGAAGTAACCAAAAGAATTCACAAACTTGTGGATGAGACAGTTTCGATGTATTCCAACGGACAAAAAAGATAAAAAGTCTTCGACTTTTTTTGTGACGAAAGCCAGGTCTTTCCATTTGAGACATAATTTTGAAGAGGCGATACTTTTTTTACAAGCAGCGCATTTTTTTCTTGACAAACTGGTGGCAGAGAGGTTAGGTTATGTCGATATGTTAAATGGAAGCATTCATTTTAACCGCAATAGCTAAATAAAAGGACCAATAAACTATGACGATGGAAAATTCAATTCAGGCCGATAGTAAACCTGAAGCGCAAGAGTTACCCTGGCAGGAAGTGGTGGCAAAATATCGGTATCCCAATCTCAAGAGCAGCATCTGGCAGGTCATCAATTCCATGGTGCCGTATTTTGTTCTGTTTTATCTGATGTACCGCAGTCTGGGAATATCCTACTGGCTGACCTTGCTTCTGGCGATTCCGACCGCGGGATTTTTGATACGGATTTTTATCATTTTTCATGATTGCGGCCACGGCTCGCTCTTCAAATCTAAAAAGGTCAACGATATTGTGGGCTCCTTAACCGGACTTTTGGTTTTCACTCCCTATTTTATGTGGCGGAAAAACCATGCCATCCATCACGCCAACGCCGGGGACCTAGACCAGCGCGGGACCGGGGATGTCTGGACTTTGACGGTGAAGGAGTATTTGGCTTCGCCGTTCAAGAAGCGCGTTGCCTACCGGATTTACCGCAACCCCTTGGGGATGTTTATCCTGGGACCTCTGTTCGGGCTTTTGATATCCCAGCGCTTTGCAACCAGCAAGTCCAAGAAGAAAGAACGCTACAGTGTCTATGGAACCAATCTGGGGATTCTGGGGATTATACTGCTTATGAGCGCAACCATCGGTATCAAAACTTTTATGATGATTCAGCTGCCGGTTGTGATGGTGGGATTTATGGTGGGGTTCTGGCTCTTTTATGTGCAACATCAGTTTGAAGGGGTCTACTGGGAGCGTCACGAAAAATGGGATTACCTGACCGAAGCCCTGGAAGGAAGTTCATTTTATAAATTACCCAAAGTTCTGCAGTGGTTCACCGGCAACATCGGGTTCCATCATATTCATCATTTGAACCCCCGCATTCCCAACTATAACCTGGAAAAATGCTACCAGGAAAATTCAATTTTCCAGAGCGTGAAGCCGATTACGATACGCGCCAGCTTAAAGTCCCTCAGCTTTCGGCTGTGGGATGAAGAGGCCCGCAAGATGGTAGGGTATAGAGTTATTAAAGCTTATCGCAATAGAGAGGTAGCGGCTTCTTTTCAATAGATAAACATTCAAAAAGTTTACATGCTTGGTGTATAGTTCTGTGGCAATCCTTGACAGAGTAGGAAAGTTGTGCAGCATTTCCGTTTAAGCTAAATCTTTTCCGCTTTCGCTTAACTTATCATGACCTGAGAAATTAAAAATTCTACCATCCAAATTAAACCATCAATTCGCATAAAATATGAATTTGTGTAATGGAAAGAGGGGCACTGTGACCTTTGGCCGGTTCAAAGCACACATCGGCTCCTAAGGGACACAGAATAGGTCGTAATGACGCCAGTTCATCAGGTCTTGCCTTGCAAGCTTGGGACCAAGATAGTTCAGTTCGCTTTCGACCCGGAAGACCTCGTACCCAAGGTCCACCAAAAAATCGTACAGCCGCTCGCGCTGCGAGAGGTTCAGAAGTTTAAAAACCTCGGCTTTGATGAAGGGCTTGCGGATGGAGATCAAGTTCTCCAGCGATGCCAGAACCTGGTAATCGAATCCTTCTACGTCAACCTTCAAGAACCGAATCCGTCGAGCAAGTTCGGAAAAATTCTCCTCAATGTAAGATTGCAAATTCTCCCCTCGCACCTTGAGCTTAAACCCGTGTCCGTGGCGCCACTTGCTAATCCCCTGATGCAAACCTCCGTTGCAGAAACCGGGATCGGAGTATTCGAAGAAGAATTCACCGGAAACTGGCGTGGCCGCGAGCATCAGAGGAATGATGTTGGTTTTATCCCGATTAAGTTCCGAGTTTTTCTGGAGAACCGTAAAAACATAGGGATTAGGCTCCAGCGCCAGCACGCATCCCTGCCGACCGACTGCCAGGGCCAGGGGAAGGGTCGAATCACCGGTGTGGGCGCCAATATCAATGGCAACGTCCCCCGGCTTGAGGAACTTCCGCAGCGCAGCAACCGCTTCTTGGACTATCACCTTCTTGGTTTCAGAGGGATGCAACCACTGGGCATACTGAACCAGTCCATCCTGGGGTAATTCAAAGTTCACGACCTGGTAAGGATAAATCCGCGGGCCGGGCCTAAGGCCCAGCAGATGGAGCAACTCTCGGGGTTTCATCCTGGTTGTCCACTCACAGTGCCATCTATCATTTATTTTTGGGCTTTTTCTGTAACCTAATGCAATTTATACCCAGGCAATAAGCGGTGTCAAGAGTTTTCTGTCAAAGCTGGGAGCAAATGAAAAAGGGGTGTATTGGTCGATTGTGATGGCAGGGTCGATAGCCGGGCTGGTGGCGATTTGGCTGTTTCGAAAGGGAAAGTGGGAAGAAATCAAGATATAGGGTGTGAGACTACTCTAGAAGTGATTGGCTAACTCGGTCACCGACCCGACCGGATAGGTATTTTACATAGGAATTAATATGACTATGTTATTAGTGACGACCTTAAATAAAAGAGCTGGCGGAAAAAGAATAAATGCAGAGATTACCACAAAATTCAAACCGTCATTTCGTATAAATAATACACTGAATAATCACTTAGACCTATGAACAGAAATGTATTTAAGCCAAACAACCTCAAAAACTTCCTTATTTTTTTCAGATGGCAGCTAACAGCTATTTTACTTTCAGCCATCGGATTTGGGATTTATATATTGCCTTCAGCACAGGAGAAGAAAATGGAATACAATAAATTGACCCCCGAGGAGGAAAGGGTCATAACTAAAAAGGGAACCGAAATCCCCTATACCGGAAAATACAACAATCACAAAGAGAAGGGAACTTATGTCTGCAAAAGGTGCAATGCACCTCTTTATCGCTCTGACGACAAATTCGATTCTCGCTGCGGCTGGCCCAGCTTTGATGACGAAATTTCCGGAGCAGTAAAAAGAATTTCTGACCCGGATGGGATGCGGGTGGAAATTATCTGCAATAATTGCGCTGCCCACTTAGGGCATGTCTTTGAAGGGGAAGGATTCACAGACAAAGATGTCCGGCACTGTGTCAATTCCATTTCGCTTAGCTTCATTCCGGCCAAAACTGAAGCAGCCAAAACAGAAACCAAAACCAAAACCCTGAAAGCCTACTTTGCCGGGGGCTGTTTTTGGGGGACGGAGTATTTTCTGAAGAAGGCCGAAGGGACAATTTCGGTGAAATCCGGCTACATGGGTGGAAACAAGCCCAACCCGACTTACCAGGAAATCTGCAGCGGCAAGACCGGACATGCTGAAACCGTGGAGATTACCTTCGACCCGTCTAAAGCTTCCTTTGAGATGCTGGCTAAATTATTTTTTGAGATTCACGACCCTACTCAGGTCAACCGGCAGGGACCGGACGTAGGTAACCAATACCGCTCCGCCATTTTTTACACCGATTCTGAACAGAAAAAGGTTGCAGAAAAGCTGATAGCAATTCTAAAGGAAAAGGGCCTAAAGGTTGCCACAGAGTTAGCACCCGCTAAAACTTTTTGGGTGGCTGAAGATTACCATCAGGATTATTACGCCCATAAAGGTGGGCAGCCTTACTGTCACGCTTATACTAAGAGGTTTTAAATACAGTCTTTGATAAAGGCAATTCTCAAGTTACGAACCTCTTAGATTCCTAAAAATCAGAACCAAAACGCTAGTGGTAAGTTTGCTTGTAATAAGGTCGATAATTCTTATGTATGATAGAGAGCTAAAAAAGGCACTTGCAAAAGCAGGATTTTTCGTTATATTATAGAGAGAGGAGTTAAATATGCTAAAAGATGAATTCGAGTTTTACCTTGGAAATCAAAAAGAATTGGCAGATAAATATAATGGCAAATTCCTTGTCATCAAAAACCAGAAGATTATAGGTGTATACGATTCTGAACTTGAGGCAATTCAGGAAACGTCCAAAACGGAACAACTTGGGACTTTTTTGGTTCAGAAATGCGAATATGGCGACTCAAGCACCACTCAAACATTTCATTCACGAGTATCCTTTTAATAGATTAAAGCAGGTTTGGTCAAGCCACACAGTGCCTTCACAGGCCATTACGATAAGCTTTCCAATGTTTTAAAGTCGAAGGCAACCGTGGGGGTGGCATTTAACCCACATTACTCCTCTCCTACGCCTCAATCTGACTTCGATGCAATCTGGGACACTGGGGCTTCTGCGTCTGTAATTTCTAAAAATGTAGTGCAGAAATGTAGTCTTGTTCCAACTGGGATGGTAACGGTTCATACTGCCAGTGGACCAGACGTTAGTAATACTTATTTAGTTAGTATAGGTCTCCCTAATGGAGTCGGCATCGCTTCCGTGAGGGTTACGGAGGGGATTCTTAAGGGCGCAGACGTTCTGATTGGTATGGACATTATAGCGATGGGTGATTTAGCCATAACAAATTTTGATGGTAAAACTGTCTTTTCTTATCGCACTCCATCAATGGGAAAGATAGATTTTGTTGAGGAAATCAATCGAATAAGTCAGGCACGGATGAGTAAAACTGGACGCAATGACCCTTGTCCTTGTGGTAGTGGGAAGAAATATAAGAAGTGTCATGGCCGATGATTGATTTATTTTCCGCAGGACTGGAAGCCGACTTTTTTGTGTGAATGTAAATTTGCACCCCTGCGATTCTCATTTTTCAGCAGTTTATATTCTATTCTGGGGCTATAGATTTGTTCGGATTCTGCCGATTTTATTTCCAAGTAAGCTATAATAGGCAAAAGAATTACTGTATAACTAAATTTTTGAGCGACAAACAAATATGCCAGATTCATTAAGCTCCAATCCTATATTCAGTAACTCGGCGGTCTCCTGGCCGGTGATGGCAGGAGCGCTTTTAATGCTTGTGATTGTAGTTATCTGGACTATAATAGTAGCTCTGGCTCCCTACCTTCTCTTCTGTCACGGCTGGCTGATGAAGCCGAAGCTACGAAGATTCGGCTCATTGGGGATAGTTCCCTTAGCCATGTTTCTCTTTCCTTTTGTCCGCAGGCATATATTAAGACGCTATCTCAGAGGTCTGCGACGTGATGTAGCCACCGCAGAGTGGATAACCAGATACGTGCTCCCCAGCAATGATTACAAAGCTGACCGGTTCGGCAGTCTGATAAAAAAACAGAGAAAAATTTTGCTTTTGGGACCTTCGGGAATCGGTAAAACTTCATATCTAAAATATCTGACCGCTTGTAATTCTGCCAAGAGAAAAAAGGATTCACGGCTGGATAATCTGATACCGGTGTTTTTCCCTTTGGCCCTTTATCAGACCCAGGAACTGCAAAGTCTGTTTCACCAGCAGCTTTCCCACTATGGACAATTGACCGATGCCAGACTGAACAGCTGGTTTCTGAAAAAGGGTGGGTTCTTACTCTTGATTGACGGGCTTAATGAAGTAAATCAAACCAAACGCCAGCAAATAGCGACTTTCGGGGGGCAGTATAACAAAAGCAATTATTTTTGCTTCAGTTCCCAAGAAAGCTATCCGGAATTCCAATCGGCTGAAAAACTGGAGCTGATAGGTTTAGAGCCGGAAAAAGTCCGGGAGTTTATATCCAGACGGCTGGAAAGAGAAAAAGCTGAATATGTGATAAAACACTTCAACCAACCGGCTTACAATCTGTACCGCCTGCCTCAGAATCTGGAATTCGGTTTGGATATCGTTGAATGTAACAATCCTCTACCACTGGCGAGGAGAGACCTATACGAGACGGTCATGGCACCGGTCTTGAAATTATGGGACCAGACCCAAAGGACCGACTATCCAGTGATGTTGTTTTCCCGGGCTTATGATATGCTCAAGGCCGGTCATCCCTTTTTCGAAAGTCAAAATGACCCCAGCAAAGATGACTACCTGACACCTCTTTTGAGGTATAAAGTTTTAGTTCCCTACGGCGACCACTACCTTTTAAGACATGATTTAATTCGGGCTTACCTGGCCAATAAATATTTCTCTTCTCGCTGGCAGGATTTACTGATTAAGGATACCGTCAGTACCAGTTCTTCCTGGCGGTCTATGCTGGAGTTTGTTCTTTTGGATTTCCAGAGACAAATCGATTCCAGAGAGTTTCTTTTTGCGGTATCTCTCAAGAACCATCAATTAGCCGGGGACCTGTTTAGATGGTTGAGTAAATCCCAACCGGAGCTGTGCTCGGACTGGGCCGATGATTTTTTGAAAGAGTATGGGAAAAAGGCCTTAGAAATGGTATAAAATTTTATCAAGAATTCTGCGGTATAAAACTTCTTCACTTGGTTTTTAAATTTTCGCCTTGACTTTTCTAAATTTAGGTTTTCTATTTGGTTGAACCGGATATGAAAAAAGTTTGGTCTAAAAAATAGGGATGGATTTATTATCCTAGCAGCTGGCCAGGCTGGCCCTTATCCGTTTTAACCTTGCTTTTTGGTGGACGGGTTTTTAGGGCGATTGACAGACATTCTCACTCGGTGAGTGATACGCTATATGGAATTTTCCCTTTTGCGGTATCGGCCTTGGTGATATTAGGGTGGATTGCCTCAAACACCTCAGGCAAGAATAATTAGCCGCAGCAAAGGCCGGCTTTTAGAGCTTAAAAAAATACAAACTTTTTCAAGACCTCCTGCTAAACTTTCATTTCACAGAGTGAATTCCTGATTAGATATATTTAAGTTGCATTTTTAAATTTTCTACATTAATTCGTAGCTATGATTGGAAATATTATTTCTAATTACAAAATCTTAGAGAAAATCGGAGAAGGGGGAATGGGGGTGGTTTACAAAGCCCAGGACTTCAAACTGGAACGGTATGTGGCACTGAAGTTTCTACCTCAGCACTTGATTTCTGAGCAGACTGAAAAAGCCCGCTTTTTGCAAGAGGCTAAGGCCGCTTCGGCCTTGAACCATCCTAATGTATGCGTAATTCATGACATTCAAGAAAAAGAAGACCAGCAATTTATCGTGATGGAATATGTGGATGGGGTGACTTTGAGAAAAAGATTGCAGGATTCTTCTCTTAAATTAAATGAAGCTGTGTCATATGCAATTCAAATTGGTGAAGCTTTGCAAGAAGCTCATAGCCAAGGTATAGTTCATCGGGATGTAAAGCCGGAGAATATAATGGTTAATTCTAAAAATCAGATAAAGGTGATGGACTTCGGCTTAGCCAAGCTTAAAGGTTCGTTGAAATTGACACGCACCTCGAGCACAGTCGGGACCTTAGCTTATATGGCTCCGGAGCAGATACAGGGAGGTCAGGTGGATGCTCGTTCAGATATTTTTTCTTTTGGGATTGTGCTTTATGAGATGCTCGCTGGTCGTACACCTTTTCGGGGTGAGCACGAAGCGGCTATGATGTATTCCATTGTCAACGAAGAGCCGGAACCGGCGCTAAAATATCGTCCTGAACTTTCCTCAGAGTTTCTACACGTGCTAAACCGGGTGTTGGAAAAAGACCCTAATGACCGCTACCAGTCGGTATCCGATATGGTCATTGAATTGCGGCGGATTAAAAAAGATTCTGACAGAGTGTCCAGAAAATGGTTAGCCGAAATGCCAGTATCGTCGAGGGAGCAACCCTCCCTGGAAGTTTCCTCAACGTCAAAAATTGCCCCAATCTCCAAGAAAAAAATCTGGATTGGTCTGGGAGCAGTTGCGACAGTTGTTTTAGCAGTCGTCATAGTTGTTCTCCTCAGTCTGCCAGCCAGCCGACTAAAAGAGCTGAACCCGAATATGACCTTCCGGACTCTGGACATACCTTTCACCCAAGTCGGCCGCCCCGGTATGTCGGCGGATGGAAACTGGATTTCCTTTGCGGCCGCCGACGCCAACGGCAAATGGGATATTTACTTTGCTAACACCACCGGCGGCGAGCCGCGCCGCATCACGTTTGATTCAACAAGTTGGGGTGGGGGCATCAATGTTTCACCTGATGGGAATCATATTATTTATATTTTTTTTAACCCGCAAACCAGAAAATCTGAAGCCCGCATCGTTTCCTCGCTGGGTGGAGCCAGCCGTACAATTGCCGCACCCGCCCAGGTAGGAATCTGGCGTCCGGATGGCGAGCGCATTGGTTATTTTAGCGGTCAGAACTGGGGCGGGGTCAACCCTAACCAACTCGGAAAACAGGAATTCCGGAGCGTAAAACCAGACGGGAGTGACGACCAGTTGGAGTTTATAGACAGCTTGGGCTCCATCGGTTGGCTGGCCTGGTCACCGGACGGCAAAGAGGTTGCTCTGGAAAGAATATTTAGCCCAAGAGAGCAGGATATTTTTGTCCGGGAGCTTGCAACAGGTAGAGAACGCCAGCTGACTTTTTTAAAAAGCGACATCGCTGGCCTGTGTTGGTCCACAGATGGCGAAATTATCTTTTCCTCCAACAAGGGTGGAAGCTTCAAGATCTGGATGGTGCCGGCCGCAGGCGGACCCGCGGTCCAAATCACCAAAGGGGTTGGGGATGACTTTGCACCCAAAATTTCAGCCCATGGCGGAAAACTAATTTATTACCAAGAGCAGCCGGTCGGCCAACTCTGGATAGCAAAATTGGATGGAAGCGGCGCTCAGCTGGTCCCGGTCGAGCCCCGTTTTCGCTCGTTTCCCTACCTCTCGCCGGACGGTAGACAAATCGCATTTGCAATGATAGACCCCGACAACATCACTGTCATGCACGCTTACACGATTAACCGGAATGGAACCGGCCGGCGGCAAGTAAGTTTCGGCAATGAGTCGGCTAGAGTCCCCCGGTGGTCTCCGGACGGAAAATGGATTGCCTATGACTCCCGCGCCAACACCGAGCCACTCGATTCGACTAAAATTTATTTAGTGGAAGCGGCCAATCCTGGTAAGCCGAAATTGATTGGTAGGGGGATGGTTCGGAAGTGGCTCGACTCGGAAAGGTTGGTGGCCTTCGCTTATTGGCAAGCCAAATCCTGGATGACTTTCGCCGATGGGAGAAAACAGGAACAGATTTATCGTGATTCGACTTACGCAATTCCCATCCTTAAGGGAAAATATATCTTGTACCAGGATCTACATGCAGATCGCACGGGATGGTGGATAGTTCCAAGTGACAGTTCAAACGATTCGCAAACGACTATTCCTAAAAAAGTCGCCCCTTCCGGTCTGCCCACTTCCTTTGGGCCGGAAGATGATTTTTTTCTGTATGTGAAAAACGACGGTGAAATCTGGAAAGTGCACTTGCCGGAGCTGCGAGAAGAAAGAATACCGGGGACTTTCCCCGGCTTAACGATGGCTTCCCATTTCAACGCCAGCTACGATGGTAAGGAAGCGGTCTATATAGACATGCGCACGACCGGAAAGCTGGTAATGATTGAAAATTTGTTTAAATAGTCAGGGTATGCACTAAAGAAAATCAGGGGATAAAAGTGATTGGTTCAACAATTTCACATTATAAAGTCTTAGAGAAAATCGGTGAAGGCGGAATGGGGATAGTTTACCAGGCCCAGGATACCATGCTGGATAGAACTGTAGCTTTAAAGTTTTTGCCACAATATTTAGCTTCTGATTCACATGAGAAAGAAAGATTCTTTCACGAGGCCAAAGCGGCTTCGGCTTTGAACCATCCTAATATCACCACCATTTATGAAATCGCTGAGTTTGAAGGACAGGTTTACATTGCCATGGAGTATGTGGAAGGTAAGACTTTGAAACATTTGCTTGAGGCTGAAACTGTTTCGATTAAAAAGGCACTAGATATAGCTATCCAGGTGTGTGATGGGCTGTCGTCAGCCAGAGAAAAAGGGATAATTCACCGAGATATTAAATCTGACAACTTAATGTTGACTTCCAAGGGGCAGGTTAAGATTATGGATTTTGGTTTAGCTAAGTTAAAAGGAGCCACTAAACTGACCAAAGCTGGGACTACCTTAGGCACGGCAGCTTATATGTCACCGGAACAAGCCTCAGGGGAAGAAGTTGACCATAGAACAGATATTTTTTCTTTTGGAGTAGTGTTATATGAGTTGCTTACATCAAAGCTTCCTTTTGGAGGTGAGCATCAATCAGCCATAATTTATTCTATTTTGAATGAAGAACCTCAACCGGTTGCAAGATACAACAATAAAGTTTCACCCAAACTACAAGAAATAGTGGAAAAAGCTTTAGCGAAGGATAGAGAAGAAAGATATCAGCATATCGAAGACCTGCAGGCTGATTTAAGGAGGGAAAGAAAGAGCTTCGAATATGCTAGGACTCCTACTTTAACCCAGCCAGTAGAGGCACAAAAGCCAGTCAAAAAGAAAATGCTTCCTTTTGTCTTGGCTGGTTTAGGTATACTGATTCTGATATTGGGATACTTGGCATTTTTTAACAAAAAAACTCAGGTTTCCACTGGTTCCGGTAAACCTTCTATGGCAGTTCTATATTTGCAAAATTTGTCTGAGAATAAAGAAGATGAATATTTTGCGGCTGGGATGACTGAAGATATTATTACTCAGCTTTCTAAAATTAGTGGATTAAGGGTTACTTCTCGCAGTGATGTGGAAGAGTTTAAGGGCAAACCAGTCAAACTCAAAGAAGTGGCTGAAAAACTAAAAGTGGATTATGTGATGGAGGGTTCGGTTCGCAAATATGGGGACAAACTAAGAATTACCTGTCAGCTAATCCAATCTAAGGACGGTTTTCACGTCTGGGCTGAAAACTATGATAGACAAATGCAGGATTTGTTTGCCATCCAGGCGGACGTGGCTAAGCAAGTAGCTCAAGCATTGGAGATAGCTTTAGCTCCAACCGAGATAGAGAAGATTGAGAAAAAACCTACTTTGAATGTGCAAGCTTACAATTATTATTTGCAGGGAAGGGAATATTATTTTGGAGGAGCTACCTCCAAGGAGAGACTGGGATTGGCTATCAAGATGTTTGAAAAGGCGCTGGAAGCAGACTCCAATTTTGCTTTAGCTTACGCAGGATTGTCGGATTGTTATTCCAGTTATGTTATGTTTGGTATTGATCCTAAAAAATCCTGGCTTGAAAAAGCTGAAAAAACCAGTCTAAAAGCCTTGGCTTTAGACCAAAATTTAGCCGAAGCACACCGCTCACTCTCCAGGCTTTATTTCACCGAAGGGAAAAATCAAAAAGCCTTTCAGGAGGCCAAAGCAGCGGTCCAAGCTAATCCCAATTATGCAGAAGCCTGGAGGCTTTTGGGAAACTGGTATGAATTCACTGGTCAATATCCAGAAGCAGAACAGGCCCTCATGAAAGCTTTGGAGTTGAAACCCACTCAGCCTGGCATATTTGGAGCTTTTATGGACTTATATTCTTTGCAAGGAGAAAGAAAAAAAGTGGAAGAATATTTTAACAAAGGGTTAGAGATTCAACCTTCCAATGCTGGTATATATAGTGGCATGGCCTTCTGGTTGCTTTTCTGGGGGGAATTAGAAGAAGCCAAGAAAATGGCTCATAAAGCTTTGAGTGTAGATCCGCAAAATGGAGAGGCTAACGGTGGCTTGATGTTCATTTTTCTAATGACAGAAACCCCGGACAGCGCTTTTTATTACTTAAATAGAATTCGTCAACAAAATCTAACCGGAGATTTGTATGTAGAAATGGCACGGGTAGCTTTTATGAAAGGGGAAAAAAGACAAGCGGAAATCTATTTAGATTCCTGTATTCAATTCAATCAACCGCTAATCAAGGAATTTGAAAATCTTCCTGAGGAATATAGGAGACGCTTAAGAATCGGCTTAGTCTATGCCTTAAAAGGGGAAACTAAGAAAGCTTTGGCACAAGCAGAGAAAGTAAGTGAAAGTTTAGGGGATTCTTTATTAACGATATACTCTGTTAGCTCATTTAGCACATTTTTTGTCCAAGATCTCAGTGAGATTTACTCACTTACCGGCCAAAAAGAGAAAGCAGTCAGTATGCTCAAGTTTTTGGTTGAGAAAAATTGTATGTCACCGGCGTTTATAAAATTACATCCTTTTTACAAAAATTTAGCTGGTTATCCGGAATTTGAAGCTTTGGTTAATAGAAGAACGTAAATTTTTATTTAAAACTTCACTAAAACTCAATCGGCTTGGACTTGACAATTTAAACCGAGTTTGTTATCCTTATCCTCAATTATGAAGAAGATTTTGGGTTTGCTTTTGCTATTACTGTTCAGCACTGCCTCTTCTCAAACCACTCCAGTTCAAGGTCTAAGAGAGAAAACCCCCAATGTTATTGCTCTAATCAATGCTACGGTAGTAGTTTCTCCTGAAAGCAAACTCGAAAAAGCCACTCTTTTAATTCGGGACGGTCTGATTGAAGCTGTGGGTAAAAATATTCCTATTCCCAAAGATGCAGAAGTAATGGATATGCAGGGAACTTTTATATATCCCGGATTCATTGAGCCGTTCTCCGATTATGGAATTCCTAAAGCACTTGACCCTCCTCGACCACAGATGGAACGTCCTAACCCTACTATTGAGCGGATTGGCTCTTTGCACTGGAATGCCGCGGTTCACCCGGAAAAAGCTGCAGCCCTTCTTTTTAAGCCGGATGATAAAACCAGAGAAAAACTGCGAGGACAGGGTTTTACCGTGGTTCAATCCGCCAGTTTGGACGGAATTTTTCGGGGAAGTTCGGCAGTCGTGGATTTAGGTGATGGTTTACCCAATGATTTAATTTTGAATAAAGAAGTAGCTCAATTTCTCTCTTTCCAGAAAGGCTCCTCAACCCAAGATTATCCCAGCTCCCTGATGGGAAGTATCGCTTTAATCCGTCAAACCCTTTATGATGCTAAGTGGTATCAACAAGCTCAGCAAGCTTATCAGCTAAATCCCAGTCAGGTCAAACCAGAGCAAAATGCGGCTTTGGGAGCTTTAGAAAGCCTGATTTCCGGAACCGGTAAAGGAGTTCTTGCGGTCAATGATGAGCTTTCAGTTTTAAGAGCCGCCAGAATTGCGGAAGAATTCGGTTTAAAATTAATATACAAAGCCAGCGGCTATGAATATCGCCGCTTAGAGCCGATTCGGGCCCTTAACGCAACTTTGATTGTTCCCTTAAACTTCCCGGAAGCACCCAATGTTTCCACAGCGGAAGCAGAAGCAGATGTTACCTTAGGAGACTTAAAACACTGGGATACAGCTCCAGAAAATCCCGGCCGACTGGAAAAAGCTAATGTCAGGTTTGCTTTTACTTCCAATGGATTAAAAGAGGCGGATAATTTTTTAGAAAAGGTTCGTGAAGCTGTCAAGCGGGGTCTATCTGAAAAGAAAGCTTTGGCCGCGTTGACAACTGTACCGGCTGAAATATGCGGAGTTTCAGATAAAGTGGGAACTTTAGAAAAAGGGAAGATGGCCAATTTCATTATCGCCAGCGACAGCATTTTTTCCGACAAAGCCAAAATTTATTCAGTCTGGATAAAAGGAAAATCTTTTGAAATAAATCCCCGACCTGAGGTTGAACCACGCGGGACCTGGGAGGTTACCTTACAGCCTGTCCGAAAGGAAGATAATATCCCGCAAGCTAAGTTAACTTTGGAGATAAGCGGAAAAATTGATTCTCCGGAAGGACAAGCAATAGCAGAAACAGAAACAGTCAAAGTTTCAGATTTGACAGTCAAAGAGAATAAGATTCAGTTCAGCTTGCAGGGAGATTCTTTAAAAATGCCGGGGACTATAAGGTTTTCCGGCAGAATTGAAAAAGATAACGCCAGCGGTCTGGGAACTCTGGGAGATGGAAGCAGTTTCAAATGGAGCTCCACCAGAACCAAACCGTATGAAGAAAAGCCGGACACCGCCAAAAAAGAAGAAGAAAAAGTGGAAATGGCTCTGTTTGAAACCGTCTATCCGGATAAAGCTTTTGGCAGAAAGTCTCCGCCGCAACTGGTGCCGATTGTAATAATCAAAAATGCAACAATCTGGACTTGTGGCCCGCAAGGTGTGCTCAAAAAGGCGGATATGATTGTGAGAAACGGCAAAATTGAAAAGGTGGGGCAGAACTTAACTATCCCCAAAAATGCCTTCGAGATCGACGGAAGCGCGTTGCATGTCTCTCCCGGAATAATGGATGAACATTCCCATATCGCCATTTCAGCCGGTGTGAATGAAGGGGCCGAAGCGGTAACCTCGGAAGTCCGCATCGGAGATGTGGTAGACTGCGACGATATTGATATTTACCGGCAGTTGTCCGGCGGAGTAACCGCTTCTCATTTGCTGCACGGTTCAGCCAATCCCATCGGGGGACAGCTGCAGTTAATCAAATTACGCTGGGGTGCGCTGCCGGAAGAAATGAAGTTTGCCGGAGCAGACCCCACTATCAAATTTGCCTTAGGAGAAAATGTCAAACAGAGCAACTGGGGAGATGCTTTCAGAATTCGTTATCCTCAAACGCGCATGGGGGTGGAAGAAATCATCAGGGATGAATTCCAGGCCGCCAGAGAATATGAAAAAGAATGGAAAAAATATAACTCTTTATCCAAAGGGAAACAGAAATCAACCATCCCTCCCCGCCAAGATATAGAGTTGGATGCCATAGTAGAAATTTTGAATTCCAAACGATTCATCCACTGCCATTCCTATGTCCAGAGTGAAATTTTGATGCTAATCAGATTAGCCGAAGAGTACGGTTTCAAAGTGGGAACCTTCACCCACGTTTTGGAGGGTTACAAAGTGGCCAGAGAAATCAGTCAGCACGGAGCCGGAGCTTCATCTTTCTCGGACTGGTGGGCTTACAAATATGAAGTGTATGAAGCCACCCCTTACAACGGAGCTTTGTTGTATAAACAAAAAGTAGTTACCTCCTTTAACTCCGACGACGCTGAAATGGCTCGACGCTTAAATCAGGAAGCAGCCAAAGCGGTCAAATATGGGGGAGTGCCGGAGGAAGAAGCTTTGAAATTTGCCACTTTAAATCCGGCCAAACAACTGCATGTGGACCATAAAGTAGGAAGTTTAGAACCCGGTAAAGATGCGGATTTCGTTATCTGGAGCGCCAACCCCCTTTCGAATTATGCCAAATGCCTGCAGACCTGGATTGACGGGAGAAAATATTTTGACATAGCCGAAGATCTAAAAATGCGACAGGAAGTGAAAAGACAAAAAGCCATGCTGGTGCAAAAAGTGTTGAAGAAAAAAGATAAACCCGGCGGGGATAAACCTATGCCCTGGAAAGGTCCTAAAAATTACGACTGTGAAACTCTGTATGATTTTATGAGGGGAGAATAGAATAGGTTATGTTGTCCAAGCTAATTACAAAGGTTACCATAAGTTTAATTGTATTAGTGGTATTCACTGTTTCACTGTTTGCTCACGATATTGTTCCCGGGAAAAAGCAAACTAAAGCGATTGCCTTGACCGGCGGAACGATTTACACGGTCTCCGGTCCGGTAATTTCTAACGGCACTATTGTTTTTGACAAAGGAAAAATTATAGCAGTCGGTGGTTCTGAAGTCAGAATTCCACCCGGCGCTGAAGTAATCGACGTCAGCGGAAAACAGGTTTATCCGGGGCTGATAATTACTAACTCAACTTTAGGTTTAATGGAAATTGAGGCGGCTAGAGCTACCCGAGATGCCTCAGAAGTTGGGGATATTAATCCCAACGCCAGAGCTGATGTGGCTTATAATCCTGACTCTGACGTTTCTCCCACTATTCGTTCTAACGGAGTCACCACGGCTCAAATCGTGCCACAGGGAGGACTTCTGTCCGGTACATCTGCCATAATTAATTTGGATGGCTGGAGCATTGAGGATTGCGGTCTGGTGAGAAAAGCCGGCATCCATCTGAACTGGCCCTTTATGAAAGTGATTAAGGCCTGGTGGATGCCAACACCGGAAGAAGAGCAAAAGAAAAATATTCCTAAGAACTTGAAAAATTTAGAAAAAGCTTTTGATGAAGCCAGACAATACTGGTTAGCTAAAAAAGGGAATCAAACTGGAGATTTCAAAATTGATGCCAGATGGGAAGCAATGATTCCAGTCTTTGAGCAAGAAGTTCCTCTTTTTGTGCAGGCGGATGAATATAAACAGATTGAGGCGGCCGTGGCTCTGGCTAAAAAATATAATCTTAAGATGATTTTAGTGGGTGGGGGTGACTGTTGGATGCTGGCTGACCTTCTCAAAGAAAATAATATTCCGGTGATTTTGCGCCGGGTGCATTCAATGGCGGATAGGGAAGAGGATGATTTTGATACTTTTTTGAAGCTGCCCAAGGTTTTGCTTGATGCGGGGGTGAAATTTTGTCTGTCTAACACCGGCTTTTTCGGGCACTGGGATGCCCGAAATCTGCCTTTCTTGGCCGGGACTTCCGTGGCTTACGGGATGGAAAGGGCTAGTGCTCTGCGTTCGGTTACGCTCTGGCCCGCGGAGATTATAGGGATTGCGGACCGGATGGGTTCTTTGGAAGTGGGGAAGGATGCTACGATTATCGTTTCTACCGGGGATATTATGGATGTTTTGACGAATGAGATTGTGTATGAGTTTATTCAGGGGAAGAAGGTGGATTTGGATGATAAGCATAAGAAGTTGTACAGGAAGTATTCGGAGAAGTATAAGTAAGCTGTGCAAGTTCAAATAGCAATAGATAGCCCGCGTTTTTTGTTTATACAGATTATGTATTTTTTAATTAAATATAAAATCAAATTTTTGAGGAATTTAATTTTTCAAAAGGGAAATATTTTGTAAAATTTAAAATATGTTAAGTATAATATATTTTCAAATATACCACTGGATTATTATACCGTTTATGAATATAACTGAAACAAGGAGGGTAAAATGAAGTGGATAAAAAATAAGTTTTTTTACCTCATTTTTTGTGTATTTTTCTTAGAACTTTCTTATGCTCAAGAGCTTCGCATAATCCACTTTGATGTAGGACAAGGAGATGCCGCTTTAATTATAAGTCCAACCGGAAAAACTATGTTGGTGGATGTGGGCGAGGAACGCTGGAATGAGACCAAGAATGCCGACAACATTGCTGATTATCTTCTCAATGAATTAGGGGACACTCTCATCGACTATTTGGTGGTCTCACATTACCACACCGATCACCTGGGCTCTATTGGTAAAGGAGGTATTTGGTATCTGTTGGAGAAAAAAGGTATCAAGATAGACAAAACTATTGACAGAGGATTTAGTCCCAAAAGCCATGATGCCTTCTCTAGTAACACTCAAGTCTACCATAAATATAAAAGTTGGGCTCAAGCTGCAGGTGCTAATAAAATAAACCGCGAGACGGCCGAAATTGGGAATAGCCAGATTGATCTTGGAGGAGGAGTAGTTGTTAAGATAGTATCTTTTAACTGTAATGGACAAATTGCAGAACCGGAGAAAGCCTCCGAGAATGATTTTAGTGTGGCATTTAAGCTTTCATTCGGTGAGTTTGATGAGTTCTTTGGCGGAGATCTTAGCGGGGTAGAACATGGAAGATACCATGACTGTGAATCTGGTATAGCAGAAGATGTGGAAGATATTGAAGTTTATAAAGTGAATCATCACGGTAGCGCTTACAGCTCTAATAAGCTTTTTATTTCAAGGATTGACCCAGAGGTAGCTATAATTTCAGCTGGTGAGAGTAGCCACAAGCATCCCAGAGAGGAAGTGGTCAAAAGACTTCTACTACATCCAACCATTATTTATCAAACTCACGGCTCAAATGGGTATCAAGATGAAAAAATTAAGGTTATCAATGGAAACATAGAAATAAGAACTTCTGGAGTGGGGTTTACTGTGAATGGCGATGAATACACAACCGAGAAATAAAACTTTCTTGCTTTTATTGTTTCTTTGGGGTATATTATGGATGCTCTGACGAATGAGGTGGTGTATGAGTTTATTCAGGGGAAGAAGGTTGATTTGGATGATAAGCATAAGAGGTTGTATAAGAAGTATTCGGAGAAGTATAAGGATTAAATTTTATTAAATAAAAATAGTGAAATAACAAATTCCAGTCTTTACAGACCCCCCCACAGGTATATATTAGTAAAAACTTGACGTATTTATAAAGGCAACCGTTATCTAGGAATGCCTTTTTGTTTCAACCTTAAACAGCTTAAAGGATGAGTTTGCGATGGTAAACCCAGCGACTAGCGAGAGTTTAATTAAGGGAATACAACTCCAGCGAGCAAGAGAATTACTCCAGTTAACGCCTAATGAAGTAGCCCAAGAGATAAGTGTAGACCCCCAAGATGTTCTTTCGTGGGAAAATGAAGAATCAAAACCCAATTTAAAGCAACTCGAGGATTTAGCAAAGCTTTACGGGAGAGATATAGACTATTTCTTAAGAGAGACACCAGTTCCACCGGAAAGGCTGGAATTTAGAGGAATAAAACTTGGACAAACCCTAAAAGACCTTGCCAAAGAAGCATTAAGCGTAATCGGGAGATTTGATGAGCTTTGCCGCACTACGCTTGAATTAGAAAAGCTTCTGGGAAAAACGCGTGAAATCAATCTCCCCAATTACAGAGAATCTGACCAACCAGAGGAAATAGCAAAACGGGTAAGGAGTGAATTTGGATTAGACGGGAGACCCATTCCACAGAAACCAGGGCTTAGAACGATTCTAAGCAAGCGGGGAGTGCTCATCTTTGAACTAGCAGTTCCTGAAAATGCCTTTTCAGGTTTTTCATTATGGCATAATGAGTATGGTCCGTGCATTTTACTTAATGGTAAAGATCCTACACAGAGAAGAAACTTTACGCTAGCCCACGAACTGGCACATCTTGTTTATAGACATAACAGTGGTCTCTGCCTCATCCCTCAAAAAATCGGAGAATCTTGGATAATAGATTTGGAACGAAAAGCGGACCAATTCGCCATTGAATTCCTGCTACCAGAATTAGGGGTTATAGATGACTTCAGAAAGAGGGAGCTTACTAACCAACCTTCCCAAGACGCTCTAGCCAAAATGGCCTATCAAAAGTGGGGTGCCAGTATTCAAGCATTGGGATTTAGATTAGAAAGTTTAGGATTAATTAGAAAAGGCCACACAAATACTCTGTTTGAAATTAAAACACCATTTTTTAAAAAATCTGTTACTCCTACTTGGGAAAGACAGCTTGGCAACCGTTTTGTTTCTCTAGCCTTTGAAGCTCATAAGAAAGGAATAATTTCTTCTGGTAAACTTGCACAAACCTTGGATCTTCCTATGAGAAAAGCGTTGGAGGAAATTCACAAGCGCACTGGCAAATAAAATCAAAGTGAAGTGATAAGAAAAGCTCTTGAACCATCATTTTGGCAATGTGTAGTGGACGCCGACGCCCTCATAAATATAGAACGCAAGTACGGTATTGAAACATTGGAAAAACTCAAGGGCTCGCTTCTAATAACAGACCACGTGGAATTTGATGTTGCGAGGCACCCTAAAATTCCACGTTCAGACCCACTCCGTAAATTTGTTGAGCGAAATCCTAATATAGTAACACACTTTAAAGAGGATGAAGGACAGGAATATCTTCAGATAAGAGCAAGGCATCCCCACCTTGGGGCAGGAGAGGTCTCTTCGATGGTTGTGGCTTTAAAAAGAAATCTTACTCTCGTTACTGATGAAAAAGAGACAAAAGCCACAGGTAAAGCTAAGAACATTGGTATTAAAACAATAACCAGTGAAGACTTTATAAAAGGGAAAAATCTATAAATTATTATCTAAAAATATCGAGAACTACTAACTATATAACGACTATTACTCTGCCCTCAAAGCCGCCAGAATATTCATCCTGGCCGCTCTCACCGACGGTAAAAACCCACCAATAAAAATAATAGATTTCCAGATTTGTTCAAGATAGATTTTCAACCTTAAATTTTCATTAGCTTTATTCATAAGCCCTCCTAAAAGTTCTGGTTTTTGTGTCGATTTATAATAATTGATGACAACTCCAATAAGTAAACCAGACATCCCGCTGGCTCGGTACTTTTGGCCTCTTTTTATGAGAACAAAAGCCATAGTTCCGGTTGCCCGGCAGGCAGTGAGAAAACCAGCTGTGGTTCGCTATATTTTATCCAGTGCCCGGCCGGCCCAAGTCGCTTTAGCGGCAGCGGTTCTATTGTTTTTCTTAAACCACTCTCCTGTGACGGATAAAGTATTGACCAAGGTTTTCCCTCCCCAGGAATCGAAAAAGCTGTTTGGATTAATAAAGCAAGAGAATGAGAACCCCGGTAAAAAATTAATACATGTGGTAATAACAATGGCTTTGTGGGTCTCATTTGGTAGAGGCCTGCTGCTTTTGTGGCTCTATATACCGGATGGTGTTTCCAGAGCTGCTTCTCTGGCAAGAAGAAAGGAACTAGAAGCGGATAAACTTATGGGTGTCGAGCCATCAGAAGCTCTTCTTTTGTATCAAGCCGCCTGGAATCTGACAATTGACTCAGAACTAGAATCTAACCTGAAAGCCAGGATAGAAGAGGTCAAATTCACGGCCTGGGCCAGCGGGTCTAGCATCACTAAAACAGGAATAATCACCAAAGAAGGTACTGTGGCAAAAGGTTTAGACAGCAGGACACTTCATAAAACTTTCAGCGGTCAAAAAAGCTCTTTTAGTGTAGGACCAGAAGGACGGTATTCAGTCGAAGAAAAGCTGGGAAGCGGAGCAATGGGTGTGGTGTACAGGGCCAAGGATAGATCTCTGGATCGTCAGGTGGCACTGAAGGAACTGCCCCAGTGGCTAAGTAATGACCAAGATTGTGTCTCTCGATTTCGTCGAGAGGCTAAAGCGCTGGCTAGTCTCACTCATCCTTATATAGTGCTGGTATATGATCTGGTTGAAGAGGACCGGCGACTCTGGTTAGTCCTTGAATTTGTGGAAGGAGGAGCCCTGGCCACCTACCTGCGTACCCATAAGCAGATGCCTATTAGCGAGGCTGCCAAATTAACAGCACAGATTGCTCAGGGACTCGCTTATGTTCACAGTAAAGGAATCATTCACAGAGATTTGAAACCTTCCAATATCTTGTTGACAAGCAACAGAGACCCCAAGATTTCTGACTTTGGAATCGCAAAGTTGGCTAAGTCAAGTAGCTTGACTCAGGAAGGGACTCCCATAGGTTCACCCCATTATATGAGTCCAGAGCAAGCCAAAGGTGGTTCTGTTGATGAGCGGAGTGATATTTATTCTCTGGGTATTACTTTCTATGAGATGCTTACCGGGCGCGTCCCATTTAAAGGTGAGACTTCCAGTGTGCTGGCCCAGCAGATTACCCAGCCACCTATCTCTCCCCGTCAACTTCTGCCGAAAATACCGGTTGCTTTGGAGACCTTGATTCTAAAGATGTTAGCCAAGGACCCGGAGATGAGACCCCAGAATATGATGGCTGTGGCTAATTCTCTCGAATCATTCTGCATGATTCCGGTAGCAGTTGCCAAAGGTTAGTAACTAGTAAATAACGAAACTATAAATCGCAAGAAGACTTAAAGCTTATAGGATTTGCTAATCTAATTAAATTTACTCGGCCCTCAAAGCCGCAAGAATATTCATCCTTGCCGCTCTCACCGAAGGTAAAAACCCTCCCACAACCCCCATCACCAAAGCAAACACAAGCGAATACCCCACAATCTCCGGCGTAACCGCAAAACCAAAGGCCAGTTCCGAAAAAGTATCCCAGTTAGTAGTCGAAATCGTCACCTGAGTCAAAATCGAAGCCACCAAAATCCCCAATAGACCTCCAATCAAAGAAAGCATGGTCGATTCAACCAAAAAAGAAGACAAAATACTTCTGCGTCTGAAACCCAAAGCCCGCAAAGTCCCGATTTCAGAAGAACGGTTTGAGACCGTAGCGTACATGGTAATCATAGCCCCGATAATGGCCCCGAAGGAAAAGATAACCGAAATCACCATCCCCAGAATACTAATGAATGTGCTCATGGCATAGGACTGGTCCGCATAATACTCCTTTTCCCTTTTCACATCCACTGACAGACGCGGGTCACTCTCCAGCCGTTTCTTGAATTCCTGAAACTTTTTAGGGTCAACCAGCTTCACGGTCATAGAAGAAAAGACCGGACGGTTGAAACTACCCAGCATCTGGTTAATATCCCCCCAAACTTCTGACTCAAAGCCGGAGCGGTTAGCTTCAAAAATACCCACCACTCTCCAGTTCTGGCTGGCAAATCTTAAAGACCCACCCAACTCCGCCCCTTCAAATCTTTCGGCGGTGGATTTACCCATAATTACTTCCGGCAGACCTTCGGTGAACATCCTGCCTGCAATAAGTTTTACTTTCGACCTGAGTTTTATCGAAGCCGGTCCGACACCCCGGACCACCACATTGCCAGCATCCCCGGTTTTGCTTTTCTTTAAACTTATTAGAACATAAAGCTCACCGGCTGACATCGGTTTTCCATCTTCCCCCAAAGCTATTTCCGGCTGAGATTCAATTATAGGAATCTGGTCTCTGGTGATATAACTGGAAAGTTCATTCTGGGATGCTTTCCGGATAATTATGGCATTATCATCCGAACCGGTGGCAACTAAAGTTTTCTTCAACCCAGCGGTTAACATCAAAACCGCGCAGAAAACAAAAACCACCAAGGCGATTCCTCCCACTGTAAAAGCCGTGGTGAGCTTGCGAGCCAAAAGATTTCTGTAGTTATAGTATAGGGGTATTTTCATCCGACTTTCCTCAATCCGTCCACAATGGAAATTCTAACGGCCCTTACCACCGGAAAAATGCTGGCTAAAAGCCCCACTGCTAAGGAAAAAATTCCAGCCAGAAGCAGGGTCTGGGGTTTGACTCCGAAAACCGGGAAGAAATATTTCATGGCCTCTCCGAATCCACCGGCCATAGGAAAAACTAACAGCATTCCTAAAATTCCACCGAATATTCCGATAAATAAGGACTCCCCGGTGATTAAACCAATCAGATGCTTGGGTCTGAACCCCAAGGTTTTCATCACCGCATATTCAGAGATTCTTTCCCGGGCTGCCATGGCCATGGTGTTGGTCAAAACTAATAATATGATTCCAATAATCAGATAGGAAACAATCTGCAGAGATTTAATAATGGTCCCGGACATGGCCACAAAAGAAAGCTGGAAGGCCCTTTCGGTTTCGGTCAAGGTCTCCGCCAGAGAGTTTTTGAACATAGAATCAACTACAGCTGAAATTCTGGCGGCGTCATTAGGGTTAGAGATTTTAAAAGTGTACCAGCCCACATAACCGGCTCGGCTTGATACAGTTGCTCTCAGGTTTTCATCCAGATAATCCCAGCGCATAAAGAAAGCCGATTCGTCGGTGGTTTTATCCCTGCCTTTGTAAATTCCCACTAAAGTCAAATCCCAGTTTCCCGCATAAATCGTGCCGATTAAACGAACTCTATCCCCCACTTTCCAGCCGAACCGGTCTGCCAGAATCTGTCCGCAGATGGCGGCGGTTCTCTCAGCTTTAAATTTCGCCAAGCTGGCCGAATCCAAAATATTCTCCGGGAAAAGATCAAGGAAAGTGTTGTGGTCGACCGCAAAGTTAGCAAAAAATTGTTTGGGGTCGACATAATAAGCTCCCATCCAATGAGCATAGGTAATTTTCTCCACTCCCGGAACTTTGGCAATTTGTTCTTTATAAGAAAGAGGTAAGGGAAAGATAATGTTTACCGCATTTCTACTTACTAATCTGTCCGGGGCCGAGGCCTCAGCTCCGGCGTACCAGGCATCTATCACGGTTCGAATTAAACCAAAAGCCATCACTGCCACTGCTAAGCCCACAATAGTTAAACCAGTTCTAAGTTTGTGCCTTCCGGCGTTTTTGACAGCTAATTTTAAAATCTTCAAGAAAGCTCTCCTTTGTCCAGATGTTTCTTGATATGGGCTTTTTCTGCGGCCCGGGGGTCATGGGTGACAACCACAATAGTTTTTTTAAATTCAGAGTTCAAACGGGAGAGTAAATCCAAAATCTCTTCGGCTGACTGCTTGTCCAAATCACCGGTCGGCTCATCTGCTAAAATCAAAGTAGGGTCGGTGGCGACGGCTCTGGCAATGGCTACTCGTTGCTCCTGACCTCCAGACAATTGTCTGGGATAATGATTCATCCTATCAGAAAGTCCCACAATCCCCAGAGCGGTTTCCACATGTTTTCTCCGTTCCGCCTTGGAAAGAGAGGTCAAAAGCAATGGCAATTCCACATTTTCATAAGCAGTCAAGACCGGAATCAGATTATAAAACTGAAATATGAAACCGATATGTCTGGCTCTCCATTTTGCTAACTCCCCTTCACTCAACTGAGCCAAATCAGTCCCAGCCACTTTAACCTTTCCCTTAGTGGGACGGTCAATCCCGGCTATCAGATTCAAAAGTGTGGTTTTGCCGGACCCGGAAGGTCCCATCAAAGCCACAAACTCTCCTTCCGGAAGGGAAAAACTCAAATTTCTTAAGACCGGAATTTCCAAGCTGTCACGGAAATATGATTTCGATAAAGATTCAATTTCTACAATAGACATACCAGAATCTCCTTTATTGTTATTGTGATGTTTTCACTTTCACTCCAGAAGCCAGACTCCCGGGTGGGGCTAAGACGATTCTGTCACCCGGCTTAACACCTTCTTTGATTTCAGTTAAGTCACCCAAAACTCTGCCGGTCGTTACCGGAACAGACTTCACTGTGTTTCCTTCCAGCAAAAAGACCATTTTCACACCGTTGCGATTGGTAACTGCTGAATTAGGAACAGCCACCATAGCAGCCTGATTTTCCAAAGAAACTTTGGCTGTCACAGGCAAAAAGCTGATTTTAGCACTCATTTCCGGCAAAACCCTTTGGTCAATTTTAATAAAAGCCACTTTTACCAATACCGTGGCTCTGGTTCTATCCGCCGTTGGGACAATTTTAGAAACTTTTCCGGGATAACGGGTATCCGGATAAGCATCCAGAGTGATTTCACAGGGCTGACCGGCTTTCACTCTTTCAATATTAGCTTCAGCCACATCCGCTTCAACCTCCAAAGAGTTCATATCCGCAATGGTCACCACAGCTCCTCGTGAAGAACTTGTGGCGGCAAATGGTGCCACCATTTCACCGATTTCCGCCGATTTGGTCAAAACAGTCCCGTTAAAAGGGGAGCGGATTAAAGTATTTTCAAAAGCTACTTCAGAAGCTTTCACCGAAGCTCGATTGGATTCCACACCGGCAACGGATTTCTGGAAACGGGCTTCGGCAATTTCAAATTCCAGTTTACTGATGAGAGCGGTTTCGTATAATTTCTTCTGTCTTTCAAAAAATAAGGAAGCTTCAGTAGATTCGGCTTTAGCCAATGACAAATTAGCTTTAGCACGCTCCAGCTCGGCGGCAATATCCGCGTTTTCCAAACGAGCTAGAATCTCTCCGGCTCTGACTTTATCCCCTTCCACCACACCGATATATTCTAATCTGCCGGTAGCTTTGGAAGAGACCGCAGCCTGCCGTTGAGCCACTACATAGCCGGATGCAGTTAAAAGTGCCTGGGCCTGACTTCCGGACAGCAAAGTAGCACTCCCAACCTGCACTGAAAGCCCCGGGGAAACCTGGCGCATTATCAGTAAATAGACAATAACCAAAATGGGAATAATCGATAAACCCAGAACCCAGCGCCACCATTTCCGAGGCGGCCTATATTCCGAACCACGCTCAATCCTCAAAGAGGATAAATCAGGCTTTTCGCTTATCATTTTTACATAGTATAAAAAAAATTTACGCTTAAATGGGAGCTCTCATTTATCAACCAGATAATTTCCATTATACAATCCAATATACTAAAGGTCAAGCCAGTTTATTTCAAAAGAACAAAAATTCCCGCAACTTTTCTATTCTGCCCCTCAAAACAAAAGATGTCAAGTAAAGCTCCCTGAAACCGATACCTAAAGTAAAGGGGTAACTTTAAACAAATAAAGGGCTTATGAATATTTCAAAGCTTTTAATCTCGGTTTTTATAGTAACGCTGTGGGGAGTAAATGCCCATTCTGTAATGGTCAGCGGCAAGATTCCGGTAAACACAAATGTCGCTGAAAAACAGAAAGCCTCCGGGGCTTATCCTGGTAGAGTGGTTAAGAGAAATTCAGACCATAAAATAAATAGCCTCCGCAATGCCGTTGTTTATCTGATTTCCCAAGAACCCACCGGCTTCTCCGAAACGGCTGAAAAAGCTCGCTTGGACCAGATAGATTTCAATTTTATCCCGCATATTTTGGCAGTTCAGGCAGGTACCACCGTTGAGTTTTACAATCTAGATCCGGTTTTTCACAACGTCTTCTCATTTTCCAAGCCCAAAAAATTTGACCTGGGACGTTATCCTAAGAATCACTTCAAATCGGTCACCTTTGACAAACCCGGTTTAATAAAACTTTTCTGCGAGATTCATTCGGATATGAGCGCCTTTATTTTAGTATTAAATACTCCTTATTTTGCCTACCCTGATTTGGAAGGAAAATTTACTTTCAACCATGTTCCTCCCGGAGAATATACTCTAAGAGTCTGGCAAGAAGAGGGGGAAGCCTTTCAAACTCACATCCAGGTACCCGATACCGAGACTTATCAGTTAAAAGAGGTGCCACTGCAAGAGCTGGCCCAAAAAGAAAAAATGTTTGAATGAAATTTAAAAAATATCTTCCCCACTATTTAAGCTTAAGAAGTAAATTTTTAGTCAGCTTAACCGGAATCATCGTAATCACGGTCTTAGTTTCTTTTGCCTTCGTTCAGAATCATGTAAAAACCCAAATCGAAAAATCTATTAAAGACGGCTTAAGACAGACCGTGAACGTATTTCATAATTTTCAGGAAGAACGCTATAGTTTTCTGATTTCCCAATCCCGGGTTATCGCCGAGGACCCCAAATTTTTCGCCTCCATTGCGGATTTGGACCCCGCCACAGCTTACCATGAAGCGGTAAATTTTCAGCAGATAGTCAAAGCCGACCTTTTTATGGTCACAGATAAAAAAGGAAACCTTCTAATCGAAGTGGGAGAACCGGACAAAAAAGAGATTGAAAAATCATATCTTGGTTTAGTCAAGCAAGCTCTGGCTGGAACCATCTCCTCCGGGTTATTGGAAAAAAAGAATCGGATTTATCAAGCAGTTTCAGTGCCGGTAAGGGTTCAGAGGGAAATTTTTGCCAGCTTAACCATCGGGTATTTAATCGATAACCGGCTGGCTGCTCAAATCAAAGGGACCACCAATACCGAGGTAATCTTCCTTCTGGACCAAAATATAGTGGCTTCAACTCTTCCTGTTTTTCAAAATAATTTGCTAAAGCCAAAACTGTTCCTGCAACCGTCCCCGAAGGCCCTCAATACAAATTTCGGGGAGACCAAGGAGGGGGTTTTAAATTTAGAGCGTGAAAATTTCATTTATCTTTACGACTTTTTGGGGGAAAGTGAAAATAAATCTTCGGTGGCTTTTGTCATGCTCAAATCCCTGGACCAAATTCTGTCTCCTTTGATGAGCAACATCAAGAATTTTATGCTAATCATCATCTTGGCCGGAATTTTATTCTCCTTTATTCTCAGTTTATTCATATCCAAGAACCTTACCGCTTCGGTCAGTCAGCTGGTGGAAGCTTCCCAACGGGTGGCCCGGGGTAATTATGAAGTCACCATCAAAGTGCAGTCACATGATGAGATGTCCGAATTAGCCGACTCTTTCAATCAAATGAGCCAGGCCCTCAAAGAACGTTTAGAGGATTTGCATAAGGCCCACAGTGAACTATTGCACTCCGAAAGATTAGCAGCGGTGGGGAAAGTAGCCGCATCCGTGGTACACGATTTCAAAAATTCCATGGCTGTAATTACTTTGGCTTTGGAATCTTTGAATCGGAAGCCAGAAGATGAAACTGCCAGGCAAAAATATATTAGAATGATCAAAAATGAGATTGAAAGGGCTTTGGCTATGAGTCAGGATATATTAGAATTCTCCAAAGGGGAAACCAAACTTAAACTCAGCCAGTGGCGACTAGGTTCCACTTTAGAAGAGTTGTCAAATTCCCTTTCGGCAGAGTTTCTGCAAAATAAAATCAGATTGAACTTTCAATCCACTTATGAAGGCGAAATAGTAGCCGACCAGTATCGTCTGATGAGGGTCTTTAAAAACCTTTTGTACAACGCCAAAGAGGCTATGACCTCCGGAGGCGAAATAACTTTGGAAATTTCTGAATTGTCGGATGAAGTCCTGGTCAAATTCATAGACAACGGTCCCGGAATCCCGGATGAAATTAAGGATAGATTATTCCAGCCCTTTGTGACCTTCGGTAAATTGTCTGGCACCGGTCTGGGACTGGCTATCTCCAAAAAGATTGTCGAGGAACACAGGGGCCGGATAGAAAATGAAAGCTATGCCGGACGGGGAACCACTTTTACCATACATCTGCCTAAAAATCTTCCCCAATATGCCGAAAAAACTAAAGTAGAAACAAACTTATCTGTTGCTTAGGAGATGGTATGAAAATATATTTTATTTTAGCCTTAGTTTTTTTAGTCAATATTTCAGTCTTGGCTCAAGAAGAGAAGTTAGACTTTGGTTTGCAAATTGACTTTGTAATCCATAATTCCAATGTCAAAGATTATACTAACCTGACTTTTCACGGTGGTAGTAACTTTCACACCCTAAGAGCCAGAATCATCGGCAACGGGTCAGTCAACGATTACCTGAGTTTTAACGGACAGCTGCTTTCCGATAACGGTGGCAATCCTTTTTGGTTTTCGGCTTATGCCCACCTATCCAAACCAGACTTTCCCTATTTAAGTCTCAATCTTGGTTTGATACCAACACCTGTGGGGCTTTTCGGGCACCGCACCTATGCGGACAAAAACCCTCTTATTGGTACACCCTTAATTTACAATTATCATATGAATCTGAATATCTACAATCCCCAATCTACCAACTCACAGCTGCTCTCTCAAAGAGGACAGGGTTATGATTTAGGAAGTTATTATGGGAATACTACTCGCGGGATACCTATAATTTACGATGCCTGCTGGAATACCGGAATAAATTTTTTCGGAAGCTTTAAATTTCTGGATTATTCAGTGGCGGCTTTGTCCGGGGCTTTGGCATATCCTTTGGTTCAAATCGAAGACCGCAATCCGAATATGACAGCTCAAGTGGTTGTCAATCCGGTGATGGGTGTCAGAGCCGGTGTTTTTGGAGCCTGGGGACCGTACTTTGCGCAATCAGCGGAGAAATATTTCCCAGCCGGCAAGAAGGTGGATGACTACAATCAAGTTTTGGGGGGAGTGTTAGCGGAAATTACCTTCGGTCATTTTGAATCATATAACGAAGCGGTTCTGAACGCTTTCGAACATCCTTATTCAGGTTATCTTAAAAACAACGGATTCTACTCCGAAGTAAAATACAAGTTTCTGCCCAGCTGGTATGGGGCGGTCAGATTCGACCAGATGAATTTTAATAAAATCGAAGATGAGACCAATCCGGGCAGTCGGCATTCCTGGGATTACAATGTCAAAAGAGTAGAAGCTGCGGTTGGATATTATCTGGACCGCAAGGTGCTCTTAAAATTAGATGCTCAAATCAATCGTTTCCCGGATCAAAGAAGCTTAAATGACGAGATTTACGCGTTGCAGATGACTTTTACTCTTTAACTTTTTACAAGGAATACTAACCCCTCCCCTTACAGGAGAGGGAATGGCTTCCTCCATAAATTTTCGTCAAATTTTAACTTTGTGGTCGGACTAAATAATATTATATTTATCCTATATGAGTAGAGTAATAATTCCAGAGGCAGAAGAGATTCTGGATAAGGAGTTCAAGGTTTTAGACCATGGCTATGTCATCCTAGTCGACTACATGGGAGGGGATGAATCTATTGTGCAAGCTGCTCGGGTCAGCTACGGAAAAGGGACCAGAAAATTGTCAGACGACCGGGGCTTGATCCGCTATTTAATGCGGCACGACCACACCACCCCTTTTGAAATGGTGGAATTAAAGTTTCACTGCAAGATGCCCATTTTTGTAGCCAGAGAATGGATCAGGCACCGGACCGCTAATGTCAACGAATACTCTTTACGATATTCAGAGCCGGAAGGGGATTTTTATATTCCGGATGCCTCTCAAATCGGTCTCCAGTCCAAGAGTAACAAACAGGGGAGAAATTTACAAGAAGTTCCGGATGAACTGAAAGAAAAAGTCCAAAGATACATGAAAGAAAGCTCCCAAGAGGCCTTTAAAAAATATCAGGAATTAAATCAAGCCAGGATTGCCCGTGAACTGGCACGGACACTTTTACCGGTCAATCTTTATACCAGATGGTACTGGAAAATTGATTTACACAATCTGTTTCATTTTTTACGGCTGCGCATAGACCCCAGAGCTCAATACGAAATCAGGGTTTATGCCGAAGTGATGGCTGAAATTACCAAAAAAGTTACACCTTTAGCTTATGAGGCCTTTGAAGATTACAAGTTGAGTTCCATTACTCTTTCCAGGCTGGAGATAGAAGCATTGGATGTCATTTTGGGGGGGGAGAATAATGTGGATGAAGTTGGTGAGAAAGTTGGTTTTAAGAAGGGGAGGGAACTCAATGAGTTCAAAGAAAAATTAGAGATTTTGTTGAAAAAAGAAAAAAAATTGGTTTCTTAGTGCGAGCAGGAAATTACTGGCAGGAAAGGTCAAGTCTATCTTGGCCCTTTTTATTTTGCTTTGAATTTTGCTTGGGCTGGTCTATATTTAAAATAGGTTAAAAGAGTAGACCATATGCCTAGAACAAAACCGCTGTGGCTGGAACTTCACCAACAGGATTGGGTTCCCAATTTTTTAAAAGAGATTCAACTGCAGGGGATTTCTCCCATTTTATCATATATTCAGTATGATAAGAAGTTTTTAAAGCTTTTTTCTGAGTGGCAAAAGCATATCAAAACCAAAGAATTTGTAGATTTGGGGTCTGGTTCTGGGAATTTGATAAGATATCTTCTTGAAAGCAATAATGGTCATTTTTCAGAACTGCATTTTACTCTAACGGATTTATACCCTCAGACAGATATCTTCAAGAAATTAAAAAATCAATTTCCTGAAAATCTTGATTTTGTAGCAGAAAAAGTCGACTTATCCGACTCCATTTCGGTTTACAGAAATAAGGGAGTTACTATTCTGACTACTTTTCATGAATTGTCTCGAGCCCAAGCGGATAAAACCATGCTAAATCTGCTCAATCATTCTCAGGGTTTCCTTATTTTTGAGCCTTTGAATAAAAGCTGGAGGCAGGCTTTAAAGATTCCCGGGATTTTCTGGGGTGCTATCATTGCTCCTTTTAAAATAAGCCCGTTTAGATTCAGAAATTTCCTTTTCAGCTGTTTGGTTCCCGTCGTGCCCTTTTTACATCTGCACGACGCCTGGGTCAGTTTCTTGCGAAGCTATACTAAGAAAGATTTTCAGGGCATGTTAGAAAAGCTCGGAAACAAAAACTGGAATTGGGATGTTGATAATATAGGAACAGATATTACTTATGTTTTGGCCTGGAAAAAAGATGAATCCTAAAATAATTTCCATCGGGACCGCCAATCCCGAGGAGAAATTCAGCCAGGAAGAAGTTTACAAACTTTGCGGCTATAAAAATCCTAAGATTAAATCGATTTTTTTGAATAGCGACATTGACAGCCGCTATTTCTATCTTAGCAAGAACAATTTTAAGCTCAAGGAAAATGTGGACCAGAAAAATCAGAGATATTTAAAGGGGAGTTTGGAAATCTCGGTAAAAGCGATTGATAATTGTTTAGAAAAAATCGGTTGTGAAAAAGAAGGGATAGATTGTTTAATCGTAGTTTCCTGCACCGGTTATCTCTGCCCCGGTCTCTCCTCTCATTTGGTAAAAAAATTGAACTTAAGAAATAATATTCAGCAAGCCAATATTTTAGGAATGGGGTGCGGAGGAGCTTTGCCGGGGCTGCAAAGGGCTTTTGACCATGCCAAAGCTTATCCAGAACAGAAGGTTTTGTTGGTAGCGGTAGAAATTTGCTCGGCTGCTTATTTTATCGACGGCTCCCTGGAAACCATTGTAGGAAATGCCATTTGTGGAGATGGGGCAGCCGCAGTTTTATTATCCGGCAACTCATACATTCTAGGTCCGGAGATTTTGGCATTTGAATCTTTAATCGCTCCGGAACATTTAGACAAAGTTGGTTTTGAACAAATTGAAGGACACTTAAAAATTGTTCTGCACAAAGATATTCCGGATTTGGCCGGTCCCTTTGCTCAAAAAGTGATTGATACCATTTTGTGTAAACATAACTTGAAAAAAGAGGATATTAAATACTGGGTGTTGCACTCCGGAGGTAGAAAAGTTATTGATAAATTAAAAGTTCAGTTGAACCTGTCAGAAGAAGAAATTAAATATACCAAGCATGTTTTAAGAAATTATGGGAATATGTCTTCTCCGACAGTTTTGTTTGTTTTACAGGAAGTGCTGGAAAAAGCTCACCCAAAAGCAGGAGATTTAGCCATAATGCTGGCTTTGGGTCCGGGCTTGGTGGTGGAAACAGCCTTATTGAGGTGGTAATAAATGAGAAATTTTGTCTTACTCTTGGGAGTTGTGGTTTTAGCGATTGGCTGTGCTAGAACCTTCGCACCCAGAATTTCGGACACCGGAATACATAGAAAACCGATGTCCCGGGAGGATTGTTTAACCTGCCACCTGCAGGGGGATAAAGAAACCCCCCAGGCCCCTAAACGAATGTTGAAAGTTGACCGAGAAAATTGTAAGAAATGCCATTGGTGACAGATTTAACGTATAAAGTTAGGATATGGTTCGACAAGCTCACCATAAAATTGCCTTTCGGCAGGTTTTAGCTAAATTGAGAGGAGAAGGTTAAATTCTATGGTGCGACTCGTTCCCCTGCGGGATTAACCGATAGGTCAGAGTGAACAAGTTCACCATAAATGGTTCGATAAACTCACCATGAAGGAGAAAGATGAACAGACCAACCACTTTAAGAGAGTTGAAAAAATCAGGTTACAAAGTTTTACCGGTCAAAGATGAGTTGCGAAAAAATCTGATTGAGAAAATCAGGAAAAAAGAAAGTTTATTTCCGGGTGTCGTGGGCTTTGACAAAACCGTAATTCCTCAACTGGTCAATGCTCTCTTATCCAAGCATGATTTTATTTTACTGGGGCTGAGAGGTCAAGCCAAAACCAAAATCCTGCGGGCTCTACCAGGTTTTTTGGATGACTATATTCCAGTAATAAAGGGTTGTCCAATCAATGATAATCCATACAACCCGGTCTGTGTTCCCTGCAAAAAAAGATTAGCCAAAGAAAAAGATGAACTGGAAATAGAATGGATTAACCGGGAGCAAAGATTTCAGGAGAAATTAGCTACTCCAGATATTACCATCGCCGACTTAATCGGAGATATTGACCCAATCAAAGCTGCCCGGGAGAAACTTGATTTTTCTGACGAACAAGTAATTCATTACGGAATAATTCCACGAGTCAACCGGGGAATCTTTGCCATCAATGAACTGCCGGATTTACAGCCCCGGATTCAGGTAGGGCTTTTGAATATCATGGAAGAAAAAGATTTCCAGATCAGAGGATTTCCGATTCGTATCCCTCTGGATATTCTGATAGTTTATTCGGCCAATCCGGAAGATTATACCAATCGTGGCAATATTATTACCCCTTTGAAGGACCGAATCGATTCTCAAATTATTACGCACTATCCCCAATCTTTAGAGGATGCCATCAAAATCACGGAACAGGAAGCCTGGTTGGACCGGGGATTAAAAATACATATTCCACACTTCTTCAAGGAGATTATTGAGGAGGTGGCTTTCGTGGCCCGAAAATCTGAGTTTGTGGACCAGTCTTCCGGGGTGTCAGCCCGTTTACCAATCAGCTCTTTGGAAAATTTAATCTCCAATATCGAAAAGAGAGGACTTATCACCGGGGAAAAGGAGCTTTATCCCAGAATCTGCGACTTAATAGCGGTAATTCCTTCGGTAACCGGTAAAATTGAGTTGGTTTACGAAGGAGAGCAGGAAGGCCACAACATCATAGCCGTAAATTTAGTCGGCAGAGCCATCAAAGAAGTGTTCGGAAAATATTTTCCGGATGCCAAAAAGAACCCCACGAATCTTCCTACAACAAGAGAAGACAATCAATATGGGGATGTCTTAAAATATTTTTCAGCCGGAAAAACAGTGGAACTGTCAGATGAATCTCCTTTTGAGGATTATTTCGGTACTTTGAGCAAGATTCCGGGGCTTAAAAAAATAGCAGAGAAACATATGTCACCTCCCGGCAAGGAAGAATTGGCAGCCGCTATGGAGCTGGTCTTGGAAGGTCTGCATCAGGATAATTTAATCGGGAAAGAGACCTTTGAGAATGCTTTCCGCTACACGGATATGTTAGCCACCATGCTGCGGGGTATGGAGGATTAATGAGATTACGGTATTTTGAGTGGGACGACGAGTTTTTCAAAAAGCTCAAGGATTTCAAGGAGCTTCTGCAGATTTTCAATTATCTGGTTCTGCAGACCTCCGGTGATATAGATAAGGCCTTCCGCTTGATGAAATACCTACAGCAGCAGGGGATGATAGATGAGGGCTATGATTTGGGAGAGTTTAAAAAGAAATTGGAAGACGAAGAAATTATCCGCCGGGAAAAAAGCAAGTATCAACTGACCCGCAAGGGAGAAAAAAATATCCGGGCTGAATCTTTGAAATTAATTTTTAACAACCTCAAAAAAGGGAGTTTGGGAAATCACAACGTTCCCTACGAAGGGGCTGGTTCCAAAGAGTATCTGCCGGAGAAAAAACCTTTCCACTTCGGGGATGATATAGCAGATATCGATTTCAAAGATTCACTTTTCCAGACCATCAAAAGAGCCGGTCCAGAAGATTTGACTTTAGCTGAAGATGATTTGAGAGTCTATGAGACCGAGCATCAGACCTCCTGCGCCACGGTTCTGCTTTTGGATATTTCTCACTCCATGATTTTATATGGAGAGGATAGAATAACGCCGGCCAAACAGGTTGCTTTAGCTCTAACCGAATTAATTCAGACTCAATTTCCCAAAGATAGCTTGAATTTGGTCTTGTTCGGTGACGAAGCCACAGAGGTAAAATTAGACCAGCTCCCTTATGTTCAGGTAGGTCCTTTTTATACCAACACCAAAGCCGGTTTGGAGCTGGGGCGCAGGATTTTAGCTAGAAAAAAACATGCCAATAAACAGATTTTTTTGATTACAGATGGGAAGCCATCTATGATTATTAAATCTGACGGAGCGATTTACCGCAATTCAGTCGGCTTAGACCCGGTGATTGTCAACCGTACTTTAGATGAAGCGGTGGCCTGCCGCCGAAAAAGAATTCCTATTACCACTTTTATGGTTGCCTCCGACCCCTATTTACAATCTTTTGTCCAGAAATTGACGGAATTGAATAAGGGCCGGGCTTACTTTACTTCGCCGGACCATCTGGGTGAATATATTTTCTGGGATTTTATTAATAATAGGAAAAAAAGGTTGCATTGAGAATCCAAAGTCGTGTGTCATCCTGACCCGCCTGTGGCGGGGAAGGATCTCTCAGTTATGAGAAGCGAGATTCTTCGCTACGCTCAGAATGACAAAGAGGGCTGACCTCTCCCTTGCCTCCCCTACAGGGGAGGGTACTAGTAACTCCCTCTCCTGTAGGAGAGGGTTGGGGTGAGGTCAAAGAATTTCACAGCAGATTAAGCAGATTGAACAGATTTTTGGGGCAGTAGCTCAGTTGGGAGAGCGTCTCGTTCGCAACGAGAAGGTCGGCGGTTCGACTCCGCTCTGCTCCAATGAAGATTTATGGGTAAGGAATCCAGAAATTAGCATTATTCCTCGCTTGATACAACAGGATGTGATATAATATTTGTATGCCGAAAAAACCACTGTCACTTTCATTCATTTTTGTTCTTCTTGGTTTTATTCTTGCAATCGTTTTCTATATCTATTCATTGACATGGTTGTTAAAAGTCGTTTTGTTGTTTATATGTGCTTTAATTATAAATCATATCATTCGTAGGTCACGATGGACTATAAACTTTCAGAAATGGATAAAAAGTATTGCTTCTATTGTTATTTTTATCATTTGGGCAGTTTTAAGTTGGTTTCCATATAATATTAAAGGTCATCCAATGAGGCAATGGGAACAAAATAGGTTATGGAGTCAACAAGTGCAAAATGTCAAACCAAAAGTGACTGTTAGTTGTTATCCTTCATGGAATCCATTTTACAAATATCCTCATAGGGAATATTTAATTATGATCCAAGATACCAATCTTAAGTCCGCCACAATTTTGAATTTCACAATGGAATTTATTTTCGAGAATATTCTCGTAAAGGCGAAACCAATACCTTTAAACCCTACTGGGGAAGATATAACAATACATCCATCGGTGGTTTATGGAAAAGGACAAAACGACTCAGGATATTATTGGGAAGAACAATCAAAGGAGACCTCAATAACTAAAAATTTTTCATTATATATTAAACAGGATAACATAAATGGTCAGCTCATTAATACAAACGTTCTTGTGTTTCATTGTAATGAATGGCCAAGAGAATGGGCCTTTTCGGCAGAAGTAGTTGCTGACCTATCCAAGAAACCAAAATTTATACAAAGAGAACCAACAGGAATATATCAAGGTCTCTTTTCTTATGAAGTTGAAGGTCAAACATTTTCAGAAAAAATAAATGGTTCGATAACTAAGTCTGATGATGAAAAAATTAAAAAATGAAAATTAAGCGATTTCTAGATATGGAAGGAATTACTAACACTTAATCAAGGAGAAAACAATGGAAAAGAGATTGAAGCTATGGATTATGATTTTGATTACAATGAGTTTGATATATTTGGGCCTAACCAATCGTTACGTAATTCATACGGTTGGAAATGGGGTTGTCGTAAAGCAGGATAAATGGACAGGAAAAATTCAAATGTCTCCTGGTCTTTCGGGATTTCAATATATTGAGGATTTAAAAGGGCAAAAATCCCCAAATTAAGACCTACCAGAAATTCAGCTGACTTGACTTTCGGTTTTTTTATATTATTATGAACTGTTTTCGTGCTAGACGGGGAACTAGCGGTGCCCTGTAACCCGCAATCCGCTCTAGCGGGGTCGAATTCCCACTGGCGGTCCGGCTTGCGGAGGCTGGATTTTAAACCAGTGGCGATGAAGGTTAGGTCTTGCGCAATTTACGCACGCCCAACCCCGCCAGGACCGGAAGGTAGCAACGGTAAGCGAAAGCGGAATGTGCCGCAGGAGAGCCTAACTGGAGCAGGCTGTTTAAAGTCCACTCCATAAAGAGGAACAAAAGTGGGTGCACGAAAACATTTATTGGCAGAGAATGGACTATGACCTATTTAGTTTTAGCCCGAAAATACAGGCCCCAGGGCTTTGAAGAAGTAATCGGACAGGAACATATCACGACCACTCTATCCAATGCCATAAAAACCAACCGGGTAGCTCAAGCATATCTATTTGCCGGTCCTCGTGGAAGCGGAAAAACGACCTGTGCCCGAATCTTAGCCAAAGCTTTAAACTGCGAAAAAGGCCCTACTGTTCAGCCCTGCCAAAAATGTAATTCCTGCCGGGAAATTACTCTGGGTAGCAGTTTAGATGTAATTGAAATCGATGGGGCTTCCAACAACAGCGTGGATGACATCCGCAACTTAAGAGAAAATGTCCGCTACGCCGCAGCCGGTGGAAAATATAAAGTCATCATCCTTGATGAAGTGCATATGCTTTCTAATTCCGCTTTCAACGCTTTACTTAAAACCTTAGAAGAACCCCCTTCGCATGTAATCTTTGTTTTTGCCACCACTGAACCACAGGAAGTGCCGGAAACAGTTTTATCCAGATGTCAGAGATTTAATTTTAAAAGAATTGCCCTGCCGGATTTATTGGATACAGTGAAAAGAATAGCCCAGAAAGAAAAAATTGAATTAGAAGAGGAAGCAGCTTTTATCTTGGCTAAAAGAGCCGAGGGGTCAGTGCGGGATATGCTGTCACTTTTGGACCAGGTGGTCTCTTTTAGCGGAGAAAAAGTCAGCTCGGAGATTATCCTGCAAACTTTAGGATTAGTCGACCAAGAAGTTTTTTTTCAATTAAACGAAGCCATTTTTAAAAAAGATGCCAAAGCCGGGATTACTCTGATTCATCAGGTAATAGATTCCGGTGCAGATATAAAAGAATTTGTTATAGGCTTGACCGAACATTTCAGGAATCTTCTGATGGCTAAAATTTCAGTTCAAGAAAATTCCTTTTTGCCGCCGGTTTATGCTGAAAGATACCAGAAAGAATCTAATAATTTTACAGCCGAGGATTTATTAAGAATGATTAAAATTACAACAGATGTGGAGTTAGCTCTAAAAACCGGTGAGCCTAAAATTCATTTGGAGTTAGGTATTTTGAAATTAATCAAGATGGATTCCACTGTTTTGATTGAAGAGCTTCTGAAAAAATTAGAAAACCCTTCTGAACCGAGTCCTTCAGCTAAAAATTTACCAACAGCTGAAAAAAGCAATACTCCCATATATGAAAACCCGACTTTATTGGGGACTTATGAGGTTGAAACTGCGGAGGAAAATCCCTCTGCCAAACTCGATTTAAACTTAGAAAACCTGCTTAAAATTTGGGAAACGGTGATTGATAAAATAAAAGAGCAAAACGCTCCTTTGGGAACTTTTTTAACAGAGGGGGAGATTCTAGAGCTAAAAGGTAATAATTTAATAATTGAATTTGCCAAGGACCGGGCTTTCCATAAACAGCAGATAGAAAAAAGAGAAAATTTGAGTTTGATTGAAAAAACCATCAACGAAATTTACGGTCAAAACTTAAAACTCAAACTGGTTCTGAATACCAATAAGGTTAACCATACGACCAACAAAGAAAAGAAAAAAGTTGACTTAGAGGAACTGGCTAAAAATGAACCGCTGGTGAAAAATATTTTGGAGAGATTTGAGGGAGAAATAATTCAGTGAACTATTTAACTACGAGGAGACAAAATGATTAAGGGGATGGGTGATTTGATGAAGCAGTTCGGTAAGATGCAGGAAAAAATGGATGAGATGCAAAAAGAGCTGGAAGCAAGCAGGGTGGAAGGGAGTGCCGGAGGCGGGGTAATAAAAGTGGTAGCCAATGGTAAGGGAGAGATTTTGGAAATGAAAATTAATCCGGAAGTGGTCAACCCCAACGAAATTGAAATGCTGCAGGATTTGGTCATGGCCGCAGTCAACCAAGCCAGACAAAAAGCAGAAGAATTGATGAAAGAAAATTTAGCCAAGATAACCGGTGGTCTGAAAATCCCGGGGTTGCCCTTTTAGCTAAGCGAGTATGTTCAAGTCCAGTGAATCAGTAGAAAGATTAATCGAAGAGCTTGCCAAAATGCCCGGGATTGGGAGAAAAACAGCCCAAAGAATTACTTTTTATATTTTAAAAGAAAAAAAAGAGGAAGCCCAGAGTTTAGCTCAGGCGATTTTAGATGTCAAAGAGAAAGTAAAATACTGCTCCATCTGTTTTAACATCACCGAATCTGATCCCTGCTGGATTTGCTTGGATGGAAAAAGGGATAAGACCTCTATCTGTGTAGTGGAAGAAGCCAACGATGTCTTGGCTCTTGAGAACACTGCTGAATATAAGGGACTGTATCATGTTTTGGGGGGGGCTTTGTCTCCTTTGGATGGAATCGGACCGGATAATTTGAGAATTAAAGAGTTGTTGACCCGTCTCAAAGATAATGTCAAAGAGGTGATTTTAGCTACCAATCCTAATGTGGAAGGGGAAGCGACTGCTATTTATTTATCCAAGCTGATTAAGCCGTTGGCAGTGAAAGTTACTCGTATTGCCAGAGGTCTACCAGTAGGCGGAGATTTGGAGTTTGCAGACCAGGTGACTTTGACTAAAGCGCTTGAAGGGAGAATGGAGTTCTAGAAAAGCAGTTTGTAGCTGTCCGATTTCACATCGGACGGCTTTTATTCCCAGTGGCAGAGGCCACTGGGTTACCCAGTTTATTTTACACGCGTAGAGGCGAAGTTTATCTTCTCCCCTATTCTATTTGGGATGGAGGCAAGCTCCACTCGTGGTGAACCACCCCTACGCGAATTGACATTATTTAACAGTATTTTCTACGTATATTTAAAGAATTTATGAATTAATGTTGATTTAATATATACTGTTTTATATTTTAAAATTTAAGCAGATTTGATATGTTCGAAAAAATCATAACCAAAATCTTTGGCTCCAAACACCAAAGAGATATCAAAAAAATCCAACCTCTGGTAGAGGAAATAAAACGCATCTATGCAGGTCTTTCCACTCTCTCAGACGAACAGCTGACTGCCAAAACTGAAGAATTCAAAAAGCGTCTGGCCGATGGTGAAACCTTAGACGACATCTTGCCGGAAGCTTACGCAGTCGTCAAAGATACCTGCCGCCGTTTAGTAGGGGAAAAATGGGATATAAGCGGCATCCAGATAACCTGGGACATGATTCCCTATGACGTTCAGCTAATCGGAGCAGTGGTTCTCCACCACGGAAAAATTGCTGAAATGGCCACCGGTGAAGGGAAAACTCTGGTTGCCACTATGCCAATTTACCTTAATGCCCTCACCGGTCGGGGAGTTCACTTAGTCACTGTCAACGATTACTTAGCCAGAAGAGATGCTCAATGGATGGGGGAGATTTATAAATTTTTAGGGCTGACAGTCGGATGTATCCAAAATGAAATGAATAATGATCAGAGAAGAATTCAATACGCCTGTGATATTACCTACGGCACCAACAACGAATTCGGCTTCGACTATCTAAGAGATAATATGGCCATTCATTTGGAAGACCGAGTCCAGAGAGGGTTTTCTTATGCAATCGTGGATGAAGTCGACTCGGTCTTAATTGACGAAGCCCGAACCCCCTTAATTATCTCCGGTCCGGTAGCTGCCGATTCCAATCGCTACGCTGAAATGAAACCTCTGGTGGAAAATTTAGTCCGCAAACAGACGGCTTTAGTCAATAAAATGCTTTCCGAATCAGAAGAGTTGTTGCAGCAAGGAAAAGAGTATGAAGCCGGAGTGAAACTTTTGGCTGCTCAGAGAGGTTCTCCCAAAAATAAAAAATTGATGAAGCTCAAAAAAGAGGGTGGTCTGGCTAAATTGATTCATGAAGTTGAAAATGATTTTCTGAGAGATAAAAAACTGCATGAGCTGGATGATTTGCTGTATTTCAGCATCGATGAGAGAGAAAATACCACCAATCTGAACGAAATGGGACGGAATTTACTCTCACCGGAAGACCAGCAACTTTTTGTGATTCCGGATATAGTAGAAGGATTACATCAGATAGAGTCAGATGAATCTTTATCCCCCTCAGACAAGATAAAGAAAAAAGAGGAGTTATACAAACTACATTCCGAACGCTCAGAAAAAGTCCACAATATCGGCCAGCTTCTGAAGGCCTACGGCCTGTTCGAAAAAGACGTGGAGTATGTGGTGCAGGATGGAAAAGTGATGATTGTGGATGAATTCACCGGACGCTTAATGCCCGGTAGAAGATATTCGGACGGTCTGCATCAAGCCATTGAGGCCAAAGAGGGGGTCAAAGTAGAAGGGGAAACCCAGACCTGGGCCACGATTACTCTGCAAAATTATTTCAGGATGTATGAAAAATTAGCCGGCATGACCGGAACTGCTTTTACCGAAGCACCGGAATTCTGGGAGATATACAAATTAGATGTAACCTCGATTCCTACTAACGAAACAGTAAGAAGAATCGATTATGAGGATGTGATTTACCGCACCAAAAGGGAAAAATATAATTCGATTATAGAAGAGATTCAGGAATGCCACAAAGCCGGCCGGCCGGTTTTAGTAGGAACCGTTTCGGTCGAAGTATCCGAAACTCTTTCCCGCATGCTCAAAAGAGCCGGAATTCCTCACTCGGTTTTAAATGCCAAGTATCATCAGCAGGAAGCAGAGATTGTTGCCGGAGCCGGTCAATTCGGAGCAGTTACCATTGCTACTAATATGGCCGGCAGAGGAACGGATATAAAATTAGCTCCCCAAGTTGTAAAATCAAAAGGTTGCCGTCTGTTAGCTGAACCGACCAAACCGGGGGTTGAACCCTGCCCTTATTTAGAAGAATTAAATTGCTACGAGAATGTTCCCTGTGGTCTGCATATCGTCGGAACTGAAAGACATGAAGCTCGTCGGATTGACCGGCAGTTACGAGGACGTTCCGGTCGTCAGGGTGACCCGGGTTCATCCAGATTTTATCTATCTTTGGAAGATGACCTGATGCGACTTTTCGGTTCAGAGCGAATCGCCCGCATAATGGACAGATTGGGAATCAAAGAAGGGGAAGTAATTCAGCACCGCATGGTCACCAAAGCCATTGAAAGGGCTCAAAAAAGAGTGGAAGCCCAGAACTTTTCCATCAGAAAACATCTGCTAGAATATGATGATGTGATGAATAAACAGAGACAGGTGATTTATGAGCGACGCTTGTCGGTGCTGGAAGCTGAAAATTTAAAAGAAGAAGCGATCAGCTTGATTCAACAAATAGTGGAAGCTAAGGTGGAGCAATTTACGCAAGAGGAGTATCCGGAAAATTGGAATCTGGAAGGTTTGCAATATGAATTAAGAAAGCTGTTTTTGTTGGATGTGAAATTTCCCCCTGAGCAGGTTCCTAATTTGGAAAAAGAAGGTTTAAAACAGAAACTCACCGGAGCAGTGATGGAAATTTACAATCAAAAGGAAAAAGCAGTGGGCGAGGAAATGATGCGAAAGCTGGAGAAATTCGCCATGCTTTCGGTGATTGATGACAGATGGAAAGAGCATCTGTATGAAATGGACCAGCTCAAGACCGGGATTGGTTTGAGGGCTTATGGGCAGAGAGACCCGTTGATTGAGTATAAAAAAGAATCTTACCGGATGTTTGAGGAGTTGGTGGAAAAAATTGATGAAGGGATTGTGGAGACGATTTTTAAACTGCAGGTGGCTGAAAGAGCCCCGGCTCAAAGAGGAAGGCCGGCCCCGGCTCTGCAGATGGTGCATCAGGAGGCGACCGGAATGGGTTTGCGTGGAGGAGTATCTCCGCAAGATGAAGCGACGCCGGCTAAATCACAGCCGGTGAAAGTGGGGGAGAAAGTGGGCCGGAATGACCCGTGTCCGTGCGGGAGCGGGAAGAAGTTTAAGAAGTGTCATGGAGCGTAGAAATGGGTCTCAAACTTACTAACGATTTTATTAGTCTCTTTCTAATTGAAGATTCTAAAGTATATTCTATGGGGGTTCAACATGTGGGTAGGGAAGCTTACCAAGATGCGGAAAAATTTAGTGTAGAAGTTTCTGATGGACCCTCCAGCCTTTGCAGTAAAATAGTGTTGATTTCATCTGATGTATATTTAGAAAAACTGAATGGCTTCAACAAAAGATTACCGAAAAGGCCGCTCGGAGGACAAGAATCACTCATGATTGCTGGTAGGGCGTCTTATCGTTTCTTAGGTTTAAATAACACTAATAATGAGCCATATTTTGTGTCCACCTACACCATAGATTCCTTATTTGATTTTGATAGCAGCAACGAGGAAGCGGATGATAAATTACAGAGGTTAATTTTAACATTTTTTAAATCTAGACCAAACGATGCTATAACCGTAGAAGATTTATTTATTTCTACCAACTATGATACTGATACGATTCTCTCGAGAATTGCTTACCTGAAGAAAAGAGGGATTCTTCGTCCTTTATTTACGGAAAAATTGAGCTCAGACGAGATGGAGAAAATACTTGAATCAGAAGAAGGTAAAAGAATCGGGACCCTTAACGAATGGGGAGGCGAAGCTGGCTATTTGTTAACAGAAGATGGATTCGAGAAATTGGAGCGTTTAATATTAAATACAAAGCCAGTGGAAAATAGATATTTCCATGTTGTAAAAATTCCGGAATTAGAAGGTAAAAAATTTGCTTTTGTTTTAATGCCTTTTAAAGAAGAAGACTTCCCCCAAGCTATTTATAAGGAAATAATAAAAACTACAGTTGAAAAAGAAAGAAGCTGTCTTTGTGTAAGGTCAGATGAAATCACAGAACCAGGGAGATTGAACAATCAAATTTATACTGGAATTTATAATGCTGACATTGTGTTAGCAGAAATGACCAACGAGAACTTAAACGTTGCAATTGAAGTTGGTATTGCTTTGACTTTAAATAAACCAGTTTATATTTTTACACAAAAAGATCCTCCAAAATTATTTTTTGATATTAAAGATCTAAGGATGATAAAATATAATGATGGAGAGGATTTGAAAGTTAAATTGGCGTCTGCTCTAAGACCAAAAATTTGATATTAGAAGGCGCGTAGGGGCGGAGCTTGTCTCCGCCCTATTTTTTTGATTGTAGCGGTCGGATTCATCCGACTTCTTTGTGTGATGAATCGCACCGCTACATACTAACCCCACCCTTGCCCTCCCCTAAAAGGAGAGGGTAAAAGCTCCCTCCCTAAAAAGAGAGTGAACTAAACTCCCTCCCCTCTAAGGGGAGGGATGGGGAGAGGTCAGTAAGTTTTTTTAATTATAAAATTGATTTTCTCTCCCGATTCCCTTATATTAATTCAAATTTTCAAAAGCTATGCTCTCAAAAATCCTCTCATCGGCAGTCATGGGAATCGAGGCCTATTTAGTAGAAGTGGAAACCGATCTGTTTCCAGTCTTGCCAGTCTTTGCCATCGTCGGCTTACCAGATAATGCGGTCAAAGAATCCAAAGAAAGAGTCCAGTCCGCCATCAAGAACTCAGGTTTTCTGTTCCCCAATAAAAAAATCACCATCAACTTAGCTCCCGCAGATATAAAGAAAGAGGGCTCCAGCTATGATTTAGCCATTGCCGTAGGGATTTTAGCTGCTTCAGGGCAAATTGCCAAAGAAAAATTTGAAGAATATATCATCTTGGGAGAACTTTCTTTAGACGGCTCACTCCGTCCCATTCACGGAACCCTGCCTATGGCAATCTCTGCCTCCAGCAACGGAGTAAAAGGAATAATTCTACCCCAGGAAAACGCCAAAGAAGCGGCTATGGCTTGCGGAGTCCAAGTTTTTCCGGTGGAGAATTTACAGCAAGCGGTGGAATTTTTGGAAAATGTGGATACCATCCAGCCCTTTACCATTAACATTGATGAAGTTTTCTCCAAATCCTTAGAATACCCCATAGATTTTTCAGATGTCAAAGGGCAACAGCATGCTAAAAGAGCTTTAGAAGTTGCGGCGGCTGGCGGGCATAACATTATTTTAATCGGTCCTCCTGGCTCCGGAAAAACCATGCTGGCTAAGCGTCTCCCGACCATTCTACCTAATTTAACTTTAGAAGAAGCTTTAGAAACCACTAAGATTCACTCCGTAGCTGGTTTATTACCACCAGATACAGCTTTGATTGCCACTCGTCCGTTTCGTTCACCTCATCACACTATTTCAGATGCCGGTTTAATCGGTGGCGGTAGAATTCCCCGTCCGGGAGAAGTCTCTTTGTCTCATAATGGGGTTTTATTTTTAGATGAGATGCCGGAGTTTCATAAAGATGTCTTAGAGGTTTTAAGACAGCCGATGGAGGATGGAAAAGTTACTATTTCACGTGCTACAACCTCAATTACTTATCCAGCCAAAATTATGTTAGCCGGAGCCATGAACCCCTGTCCCTGTGGTTATTATGGTGACCCTACCCATGATTGCAGTTGTAATTCGGGTCAGATTCAAAAATATATGTCAAGAATTTCCGGACCTTTGTTGGATAGAATTGATATTCACATTGAAGTTCCGGCTATAAAATTCAAAGAGCTTTCTGGAAAACCAACCGGTGAGATGTCAGCTGTGATTCGGGAAAGGGTGAATAAAGCGCGTTTGGTTCAGCTGGAAAGATTTAAAGATGAGAAGAATATTTTCTGCAATGCTCATATGGAGTCCAAAGAGATTCGGAAATATTGTGTGATTGATGAGAAATCGTTAGAACTCCTGCGGATGGCGATTACTAAATTGGGCTTGTCGGCCCGGGCTTATGACAGGATATTAAAGGTGGCGAGGACGATTGCGGATTTGGAGGAGAATTTTGATATTATGCCGCAGCATATCTCGGAGGCGATTCAGTATCGGAGTTTGGATAGGAATTTGTGGTTGTGAGGGACTAATGTTACAAGATATTTTGAGAAAAAAGTTAAAAGTTGTTTTTGTGGGCATAAATCCTGGGCTAAGGTCCGATAAAGTTGGGCATTATTACGCACATCATACTAATAAATTTTGGCAACTGTTAGCAGATTCAAATCTCACTCCATATCTATTAACATCGAAACAAGATTACAAGCTTACTGATTTTGAAATTGGGTTGACTGATGTTGTGAGACAAGCTAGTCGTGGTTCAAAAGAAGCAGAAAAGCTTCTGAGTAATGAAAATTTAACTCAGCTTAATGAAAAAATTCGTAAATTCTCTCCAAAGATGATTTGTTTCAACGGTAAAAAAGCATTTAAATTGTTTTTTTGTAAAGAGCCAGAAAAATTAGGACTGCAATCAGAAAAAATGAACAGTGCTGATATTTTTGTTCTCCCTTCCAGCAGTGGAACGAATACAAAGTTTACTTACTTGCAAAAGTTAGAATATTATAAGGAACTAAAGAAACTAAGTAAGGAAATCTGGAAACAAAAGGAGGCATAATGGGTAAATTGTTACAGAGGATTGTAGTAAGCATTTTGTTGGGGGTGGGGATTGTTTTTGGATTTAAGAGTAATGTTTTTGCCACGGCTTATTCTTTTCAGGGTGGCCAGATAAAAGCCGTCTTCGGACCGCATGATTCCACCGACAACCAGAGCCCCTATTACCAATTATACAAATTCCTCCAATCCGCCAAAAAAACCATCCACTGCTCCTGCTACGAATTCAATATCGAAACCATAGCCCAGATCTTAGCCAATAAAGCCGAAACCATGCCGGTCCATTTAGTCCTGGGAGAAAAACCGGCCAGCAAAAACATTCCGGTTGATTCAGACGAACCCTGGGATGCCTGGCAGATTTTAACCAACAGCAAAGTCAATCTCACCTTGGCAGCCAATAAAAGCGGCATCATGCACAATAAATTCTGCGTGGTGGATAGCCAGAAGGTCTGGGCCGGTTCGGCTAATTTTACTTACAGCAGCATGTTCAGAGATTATAACAATGGTATAATGGTCAATGACCCCCAGGTGGCTTTGAATTATCTGACCGAATTCAAAGAGGAAGAAAGAGGAAATTTCGGTTCGGCCTATCAGCCCTTTCCCACCCCCCACCCGGAGGTGGATTTGGGACACAGTAAAATTGAAACCTATTTTTCCCCGGATGACCGGGTTCTGTCGCAAATTTTAAGCGAGATAAGAGGTGCTCAGAGCTCCATTGAATTTATGATTTTTGCTTTCTCTTCAGAAAAGATGCTGGATTCCATCTTAGCTAAAATGGAGCAGGGGGTCAAAGTCCGAGGGATTTTTGATAACCGCTTCCGGAACACTGACTGGAGTAAAAAGGTTTTCGAAGCCCTCAAAGCCAAAGGTGCGGAGGTCAAATATGATGACCTGCCTAATATAGTGCACCATAAGGTTATGATTATCGACAGAAAAACGGTCATCACCGGCAGCTATAATTTTTCACAAAATGCGGAAAAAGAAAATGACGAGAATATCCTGATTATACACAGTCCTCGGGTGGCTCAAAAATATAACAAAGAGTTCTGGATATTGTGGGATATGTTTTAATGAACGTGAACCTGACCAATCTAGCACTGGGTCCCTGTACCCAGAGCTACCCTTTTTTATTCAAAGCCCTTGACTTATGACATATAAAGCACTGTTACTGGAAATTGAAGGCCCCATAGCCACCATTACCTTAAACCGTCCGGAACATCTCAACGCTTTAAATTTGGATTTATCCAAAGAGCTTTTGGAAGCAGTTCTCAACTGCGGCGAGGATAAAAAGGTTCGGGTTGTGGTTATCACCGGGGCTGGAAAAGCTTTTTCCGCCGGAGGGGATGTCAAAGCCTTCAAGGAAAATTTACCCAATATAGCAGTTTATCTGAAACATCAAACCACTTATTTGCACAAAGCCATTTCCAATATCTGCCGTATGCCCAAACCAGTTATCGCCGCGGTTAACGGTGTGGCGGCCGGTGGTGGATTTAGTTTAGCCCTGGCCTGTGATTTGACAATTGCCTGTGAATCCGCCCGTTTTGTCACCGCCTATTCACATATCGCTCTTACTCCGGATTTAAGCTGCACTTATTTTTTACCTCGTTTGGTGGGGAATAAAAAGGGCTTAGAGATGTTGTATACAAATGCTTCTATTACCTCTAAAGAAGCCTTAGAGTTGGGAATTGTAAATCAGGTTGTTCCAGATAAAGAATTTCAGAAAACTGTCCAGGATGTCGTAGCTCAGTTGACTGAAAGACCGGCTTTCGCTTTGGCAAATACCAAAAAGCTTTTTCGCTTAAGCTGGTCTGCTGAATTAGAATCCCAGATGGAAAATGAAACCGAGATGATCGGGCAAGCCGGCTTGACCCCAGACTTTGCCGAGGGGATTACGGCTTTTATTGAAAAAAGAAAACCGAGGTTTAAATAATAAGGATGATAGTTCTCAGAAATTATATAGAAGAACTGACCCCACCCTAGCCCTCCCCTTAAAGGAGAGGGTAAGAATCTCCCTCCCCTCTTAGGGGAAGGTTGGTTCACCGCGAGTGGGGAGAGGTAAGTTAATCCTTATATTATGAATATGAATTGTATAGTTGAATAGAGATAAGAAAGGATAAGATGAAAGTAGCCAACAACATTTTGGAATTAATCGGGCAAACACCCATTGTGAGACTTAATCGTTTAACCCAGGGTTTGAAAGCTGAAATCTGGGCTAAATTGGAATTTTTCAATCCTACCGGCTCGGTCAAAGACCGGATAGCCTGCTATATGATTGAACAAGCAGAGAAAAAAGGTTTGATTAAACCCGGCTGCATAATCGTTGAACCCACCAGTGGAAATACTGGAATTGCTTTGGCTGCGGTCTGTGCCATCAAAGGATACAAAATGATTGCGGTAATGCCGGAAACTATGAGCCTGGAAAGAAGGAAGATGCTCAAAGCCTTCGGAGCCGAAGTGGTGTTAACCCCTGCCAAAGAAGACGTAGCCGGCGCCATCGCCAAAGCGGAAGAGATTGCCAAAAACACCCCCGGTTCTTTTATGCCCAATCAATTCAAAAATCCGGACAATATCAAAACCCATAGCCAGACCACGGCACAAGAGATTTTACAACAGACTGAAGGAAAATTAGATTATATAGTGATTGCGGCTGGAACCGGTGGTACTCTTTCGGGGGTGGCTTCGGTTTTAAAGAAAGAGATTCCCAATTTAAAAGTCTGTGTGGTGGAGCCATCTGGCTCTGCGGTTTTGTCTGGTTGCGAAGCCGGTCCCCATAAGATTCAGGGAATCGGCGAAGGATTTATTCCGGATACTTTGAAATGCGACTGTTTTGATGAAGTGATACCGGTATCAGATGATGAAGCCATTCAAATGGCCCGCAAGTTATGCAAAGAGGAAGCGATTTTCGGAGGGATTTCAGCCGGGGCTAATGTTTTTGCGGCTCTGAAAATAGCTGGAAAACTGGATAAAAAAGCCAAGATCCTGACTTTTATTCCGGATTCGGGTCAAAGATATCTGACCTGTGAAGTCTATGATTTTTGAGACTTGATTCAGCATACTTTAGTTGATTTCATTTATGGAGGGGTGGCTGGTCCACAACAACCATGCAAATTAAAAGTTGATTTTCCCGTAAAAATACTTTATTATTTTATAACTTATGGATAAACCCCAGCGCACCATAAAATCCAAAATCAGTTACTCCGGCATCGGCCTGCATACCGGCAATAAGACCACCATTGCCTTTAAACCGGCTCCGGCAAATCACGGGATCACCTTTATTCGTACTGATTTACCCGATTCTCCAGAAGTGCCGGCCACCATTGATAATGTAGTCGATCTAAACCGTGGCACCACTTTAGGATTGGGGAACGTAAAAATCCATACGGTAGAGCATGTCCTTTCGGCTTTAGCTGGATTGCAACTGGATAATTTAATCATTGAATTAGACAATAACGAACCTCCGGTGGGAGACGGTTCAGTTATGCCCTTTGTAAAAGTGCTAATGAAAGCCGGTGTCGAAGAGCAGGATGCTCCCAAAAATTATTTAGAAATTGACACCCCTTTGTTTTATTCCGAACCGGATAAAGGAATTGACCTAATAGTATTACCTTCTGATGATTTGAGAATTACTTTTATGGTGGATTATCGAAATCCGGCTTTGGGGACTCAATATACCTCTTTAGTCTCTTTAGAAAAAGAGTTTGTAAAAGAGTTTGCCTCAGCTAGGACCTTTTGCTTTTTACATGAAGTGGAAATGCTGAAAGAACAAGGATTGATTAAAGGGGGAAGTTTAGAAAATGCCGTTGTGATTTGTGACAACAATATGAAACCGGAAGAATTACAAAGATTAAAAGACCTCTTCCATCTGAAAGAAGAAGTTTTTGTCGGGAAAACCGGAATCCTAAATGATATACCCCTGAGATTTCCTAACGAACCGGTCAGACACAAAGCCCTGGATTTAATAGGAGATTTGTACCTTTTAGGGGTTCCATTAAAAGCTCATGTTTTAGCAGCCCGCTCCGGTCATGCAGCCAATGTAGCTTTGGTCAAAAAGATAAAACAAGAGTATGAAAAGAAAAAAATCACTACCCGCTATCAGGGAGAAAAGAAGTCTGGAGATTATCTGTTAGATATTGATGCCATAATGAAAATTATGCCCCACCGCTATCCTTTCCTGTTGGTTGACAGAATCATTGACTTAGAGCCCAACAAAAAAGTGATTGCCCTGAAAAATGTCAGCATCAATGAACCTTATTTTGCCGGACATTTTCCCGGACATCCCATTATGCCCGGTGTTTTAATTGTTGAAGCCATGGCGCAGGCGGGGGGAATCTTACTTTTAAACACCGTTCCGGATCCTGAAAATAAACTGGTTTATTTTATGGGAATAGACGGGGTAAGATTCAGAAAGCCGGTCAAGCCCGGGGACCAGCTAAGATTTGAAGTGGAGATGGTTCAGTTCAGACGAGGAACCTGCAAGATGAAAGGCCAGGCTTTTGTAGGAGCAGATTTAGTAACCGAGGCAGAATTGATGGCAACCATCGTTGATAAATAAGATGCCTAAAAAAGCAGAGCTAGAAATCGAAAAAGAAAAAAATAAAAAAATTCACCCTAGCGCCCTTATTTCCAGAAAAGCAGAAATTGCTGAAAATGTGGAAATCGGTCCTTATTCGATCATCAATGATGATGTGTTAATTGACTCAGGCACTAAGATACACTCCCACGTTTTGGTAGAGCCGGGCACTCACATCGGTAGAAACTGCCAGATTTTTCAGGGAGCTGTCTTGGGAGGAGAGCCGCAAGATTTAAAATTTGAAGGGGAAAAAACTAATCTGAAAATCGGAGATAACACCATAATTCGTGAATACGTCACCATAAGCCGGGGAACTAAACACAGAGGTGAAACTACTGTGGGCAAAAACTGTCTTTTGATGGCATATGCCCACGTTGCCCATGATTGCATTATTGGAGATAACGTCATCTTAGCCAACGCCGTCAATTTGGCCGGACATGTGGAAATTCAGGATTATGCCATTATCGGTGGCGTGGTTCCGGTTCATCAGTTTGTCCGAATCGGAGCTCATTCCATAATCGGGGGTGGTTTTCGGGTTCCCATGGACGTCTGTCCTTATATGCTGGCAGCCGGATACCCTCTGAAAATTTATGGGATAAATAAAATAGGTCTGCAAAGAAGGGGGTTCTCGGCCCAAACTCTAGAAATTCTGGAAAAAGTTTACCGAATTTTATTCAGGTCGAAGTGGAATACTAAACAAGCTCTGGAGAAAATTAAGGCAGAAACTGAAATGATTCTGGAAGTGCAAAATATTATAGATTTTATAGAGAAATCCGAACGAGGAATAGTTAAATAAAGGGTCAATGACCCAGTTATTTTTGTAACAATATTTTTAGGGCGAAGACAGACTTCGCCCTTATCTATTTATATAGTATATTTATAGTAATCATGGGAAGAATCAAAGTCGGAGTAATCGGTGTGGGACATTTGGGCTCACATCATGCCCGGATCTACTCACAACTGCCGGAAGCGGAGTTAGCCGGAATTTATGATATAAATCAGGAAAAGTCACAGAAAGTGGCAGGTGATTTGGGCGTAAAAAGTTACGACAGTCTGGAAAGCTTATTGCAAGAAGTTAAAGCTGTCAGCATCGCGGTTCCAACTTCGGCACATTTTCAGGTTGCCAAAGAAGCTCTACAAAGAAAAATTGATTGTCTAATTGAAAAACCGATTACTCAGACCGTTTCCCAAGCCCAGGAGCTAATTGAGTTAGCAGAAAAGCAAAACTTAGTATTGCAGGCAGGACATATAGAGAGGTTTAATCCCGCTATTTTGGCCCTAAAGGATTTAGAGATAAATTTAGAACCCAAGTTTATCGAAACTCACCGGCTGGCAGCTTTTACTGAAAGAGGAACCGATGTAGCTGTTATTTTAGATTTAATGATTCATGATATAGATTTGATTTTAGCCTGGGTCAAATCTGATATAGAGGATATTCAAGCGGCCGGAATTTCGGTCATCTCCGAAGCCGATGACATAGCCAACGCCAGAATCACCTTTAAAAATGGCAGTGTAGCCAATATCACCGCTTCCCGGATTTCACCCAAACCCATGCGTAAATTGAGAATTTTCCAGAAGGATTTGTATATTTCTTTGGATTTGTTGGAGAAATCTTTAGAAGTATATAAACTGATTCCGACTACCGCTCTGAACAGTCCGGTCGACACGGAGAAAAATATCGTGGGTAAAATCCCAGTGGAAAAAATCGGGAAAACCGTGGTTTATGAAAAACCAAAAGTCGAGAATCAGGATATGCTGACTCTGGAACTTAAATCTTTCCTAGATTCAGTAAAAAATAGGACTCAGCCTTTGGTATCAGGCAAAGAAGCTAAGAAGGCCTTGGAAGTGGCTTTAGAGATTGAAAAGAAGACGCAGGCACACAGAAAGAAATTGTTGTGAGCCATACATGAAGAAAAAGATTTTAGTGGTAGCGGGCGAAGCCAGCGGGGATATGCACGGAGCCGGACTGCTGAAAGAGTTAAAAAGAATCAATCCGGATGTGGAATTTTTCGGTATGGGCGGGGATAAAATGAAAAAAGAGGGTTTGAACATTTTATATCACATCAATCAGGTTTCTTTTATGGGCTTGTTTGAGATTCTCTCACATCTGAGTTTTCTGCGAAGAGTTTTTAAAGATATCGTGCTGCAAATTGATTCCAATCAACCGGATTTAGCTATTTTAATCGACTATTCCGGCTTCAATTTAAGATTAGCTAAAAAATTAAAGCAAAGAAATATACCTATCGTCTACTATATTTCTCCCCAGGTCTGGGCCTGGAGAAAGAATCGGGTTCAAAAGATCAAAAAATATGTGGATAAAATGGTTGTCTTTTTTCCCTTTGAGGTAGATTTTTACAAAAAAGAGGGTGTGAATGTTGAATTAGTAGGGCATCCCCTAGTTCAATTAGCCAAACCCAGTTTACCAAAAGAACAATTCTTAGAAAAAATGGAAGCTAAAGGTGACCAAATCATAATTGGTCTTTTGCCCGGGTCGCGTGAACAGGAAATTAAAAAAATATTACCGGTGATGCTGGAGGCTTGTCATCTATTAAATAGCAGATTAAAAAATATTAAAGTAGCCATTGGATTAGCTCCGACTATCAATAAAAAATCAGTTTTATCCCGGCTGAATCAAAATTCCGACGCCCAACTTTTGGAAAATTTGACTTACGATGTCATGAAATATTCTAATTTACTGCTGGTAACTTCCGGCACCGCCACAGTGGAATCAGCTTTGATGGAGACTCCCATGCTGGTGATTTATAAAACCAATTTTATGACCTATTTTTTAGCGAAACTTTTGGTTAAAGTTCCTTATATTTCAATGGTCAATCTGATAGCTCAAAAAAGAATTGTACCGGAATTTATTCAATCTCAAGCCAGCCCTTTCTTGATTGCGCAAGAAATGGAAAACATTCTTAAAGATAAAATTAAATATCAACAAACCAAACAAGAATTGAGTCAAATAAAAGTAAAATTGAGTACAAATAATAGCCCAAATACCGACTCTCCTTATCTAAGGGCAGCCAAAATTGTCCATCAGATCTTAACCCCTTGATTTGACCTAGATTCAGATTTTGGTTAGATTATAATGAAAACAAGTTTCAAAAATCTGAAAGATGGATTTCTTATATGGCTGGTCTCCTGGCTTGGTCCGGCACTGGTATGGCTTTTAGGGAAAACATTGAGAATCAGCTGGAGGGGCCTGGAGAATTTACAGGAGGTGCGTAAAAGTGGGCGAAAGGTTATATACGCTCTCTGGCATGGCCGCCTGTTGATTTTAACTTTTGCTCACCGCTGGCAGAAGGTACATGTTCTAATCAGTCAGCATAGAGACGGCGAGTTCATTGCGCGCACTGTTCAAAGGTTAGGTTTCGTACCAATAAGAGGCTCAACTACCAGAGGAGGAACGCAAGCTATTTTTCAGATGATTTCCAAGATTCAGGACGGCTATGACATCGCCATTACTCCGGATGGTCCCAAAGGCCCTCCCTATAAAGTGCAGTCCGGAGCAATTTATATAGCGCAAAGGTCGGGTTTACCAATAATGCCAATTTCCACCTCAGCCAAAAAAGCCTTGAGATTAAAGAGTTGGGACAGTTTTCTGATTCCTAAGCCATTTTCCAAGACAGTCATAATTTTAGGAAAGCCGATTTATGTTAAAAAAGAATCAACAGATGAGGAGTTGAGCGGGAAAATTTATGAATTAGAACAAAAATTGTCGGAACTCACGACCCAAGCGGACAATTTTTTCCATAACAAAAACTAAAGTGGGCACTTAAACTCGGATAAAATGTACTTATTTTATAATATTGTTTTTACCATACTTTTTTTAATCGCTTTTCCCTATTTATTAATCAGAGGAATTTTTGGCAGACACGGAGTTTTGCAGCGTTTGGGAAAATTGCCCCAATCGATAAAACGGCTGGCCCAAAATGGGAATTTAATCTGGATTCACGCGGCTTCGGTCGGTGAAGTAAAAGCTTTAGGGCCTTTGGTAGATGCTATAAAATCTTCTAATCCTAACTATAAAATTATTCTCTCCAATACCACTAAAACCGGAAAAAAACAGGCAGAAAAAGTCTTAAGAAATGTGGACGGATTTATTTTTGCACCGGTGGATTTACCCAGGGTTGTCCAGCATGTAGTGAAAACTTTAAATCCCAGAATCTTGATTTTGATAGAAACAGAACTTTGGCCCAATATGATAAGAAAAATCAAAGAAAACGGCTCCGTGGTCTGTTTGGTTAACGGAAGAATCTCCCCTCGTTCTTATAGAAGATATTTACACTTTAAACCTCTGTGCAAGGCAGTTTTAGAATATGTGGATTTGTTCTGTATGCAGACCGAAGAGGATGTAAATAGAATTAGAACCATGGGGGCAAATCCAGATAAGATTGTAATAACGGGTAACTTGAAATTCGAAGCTTTCTTGTGGCAAAAGTTTGAAAAAAGATTTACCAAAGGAAGTTTAAAGTTGCCACCAGACTCAAAACTGTTGGTAGCCGGAAGTACCCGTCCGGGGGAAGAGGAGATTATTTTAGAATCATATCAGAAATTGAAAGAAACATTTCCCAATCTGCTGCTTATTCTAGCACCTCGTCATTTGAATAGATTGAGAAATATTGAAGAATTGCTATCCCAAAAAAGATTCAGCTATGTCAGAAAAAGCAAGTGGTTAAAGAAATCTGACCGGAGCAGAATTCCGCAAGTTCTGATATTGGACAGCATGGGAGAATTGGCCGAGCTATATGCCCTGGCGGATCTGGCTTTTGTAGGTGGAAGTTTAGTCCCTTTAGGCGGACATAATCCCTTAGAGCCGGCCATTTACGGAGTGCCGGTTTTATTCGGGCCACATATCGAGCATTACCGGAAAGCGGCTGATATTCTAATTGAGGCCCGGGCTGCAGTCCAAGTAAAAAATAGCCAGGAATTCGTGGATTCGGCCCAAAAATTTCTCAATAATCATGGAGATCCGAACATTTTAGCTCAAAAGGTAAAAACCGCCATCCAAGCCAACTGCGGCACAGCCCAAAATTCAATCAAAGAGATTTTTAAGTTAGTAAAGTAATGCTAGAAAATCTAAAATTTCAATTATTTCAACGAGTTGATTCGGATAAATTCTTAATTTTAAGACCGCTTTTGGTATTATTTTCTTGGATATATTTATTATTGTATTCAGTCCGGAATTTTTTGTACTCCATTGGAATTTTCAAGACCCAAAATTTTAAAAAAGATTTTCCTAAAGCAAAAATAATCAGTGTAGGCAATATTACAGTTGGGGGAACCGGGAAAACCCCTTGGACTATTTTTTTGGCAGATAAAATTAGCAAATCCGGAAGAAAGGTAGCTATTTTAACGCGAGGGTACGGCAGAAAAAGCTCCGGTCAAGTTATATTGGATGAGAAAAATAAAATACAAAAAATTTGGCAGGAAACAGGGGATGAGCCGTTTTTGATGGCATCAAAATTAAATGGAGTTCCCATCGTTGTGAACTCCGATAGAGCAGAAGCCGGTCGGTGGGCTCTTTATAATAACCAGGCCCAAGTTTTGATTTTAGATGACGGGTTTCAAAACAAAGGTATAAAAAAAGATTTAGAAATTGTGATTATTGATGCTACTAATCCTTTCGGAAATTTTAAATTACTTCCAGCCGGAATATTAAGAGAACCTTTAAAGAATTTGAAAAGAGCGGATTTGTTAATTTTAAATAAAGTTGCCCGGAACACTTCCAAAAAAAAACTCTTGAATATTTTAAAATCTGTATCCTCAGCCCCGATAATAGAAGCCCAGTATGAAAAATCTCATTTTGAGGAGATTAATTCCGGTAAAATTATTTCGCCTTTAAATTTAAAGGATAAAACCTGCCTGGCTTTTTGCGGTATTGCAAATCCGTATTCTTTTACTGACAGTTTGAAGCAATCACAAATTCAGGTTGTAGCGACCAAGTTTTTTCCGGACCATTACGTTTATAAAGAAAGAGAAGTCTCGAATTTGGTTGAGGAAGGTTTGAATCAGAAAGCCGATTTTTTGGTTACTACTGAAAAGGATAAAGTTCGTCTGCCTAAGGTAAATCTAAAACTTCCTATATATGCTCTGAAAATTGAAGTCAAGATTACCCGGGGTGAAGAGATTTTAGAACAAAAATTAAAACAAGTTTTAGAATTATGACAAATCAGTTTGATTTTTTAATCATTGGCTCCGGTATAGCGGGGCTTTCTTATGCCCTGAAAGTCTCCGATTTCGGTACTGTAGCAATAATAACCAAAAAACAGGATAGCGATTCCAATACTAACTATGCCCAGGGAGGAATCGCAGCAGTAGTTTCTAAAGAAGATTCTTTTGAAGAACATATACAGGATACTTTGAAAGCCGGTGACGGTCTGGCAAAAAGAGAGATAGTTCAAAAAGTAGTGGAAGCCGGGCCTTTATGTATTCAAGAATTACAAGGATTAGGGGTGAGATTCAGTTTGAAAAACTCAAAAGATTTTGATTTAGGCAAAGAGGGAGGGCATTCTAAAAATAGGGTGGTGCACGTGGCAGATGCTACCGGAAGAGAGCTGGAGAGAGTTTTGCTAGAAAATGTCAGAAAGAAAACAAATATAACTATTTTTGAAAACCACTTGGCGATTGACCTATTAACTCAGCATCAGCTTAAAACTAAATCGAAGCAAAAAAAAAGAAAAATAAAATGCTGGGGGGCCTATGTTTTGAATGTGGAGACCAATGAAGTAGAAAAATATCTGGCTAAAATCACTTTGATTGCTACCGGCGGTGCTGGCAGAATATACTTGCACACCACCAATCCCGAGATAGCCACAGGTGACGGGGTGGCCATGGCTTATCGGGCCGGAGCAGAAATTGCCAATATGGAGTTTTTTCAGTTTCATCCCACTTCTCTCTTTCATCCGCAGGGAAAATATTTCTTAATCTCGGAAACCATTCGAGGAGAGGGTGGTAGATTGAAATTAAAATCCGGGGAAACTTTTATGGAAAAATATCACCCCTGGGGGGATTTGGCACCCCGAGATGTCGTGGCTCGTGCGATTGATGCGGAACTAAAGAAAACCGGTGACTCTTGTGTATATCTGGATATTACCTTTCTGGACAAAGATTTTATTAAACAGAGATTTCCTAACATTTATAATTACTGCCTCCCTTTAGGGATTGATATTACCAAACGGTTGATTCCGGTAGTCCCTTCGGCTCATTATATGTGCGGCGGAATTCTTACAGATGCAGAAGGGAAAACCTCCCTGGGAAATCTTTATGCCTGTGGCGAAGCCGCTTACACCGGATTACATGGCGCCAATCGCTTAGCCAGTAATTCACTTTTAGAAGGTTTAGCTTTTGCCCGGTTTGCTTCCCAGAGTTCCAAATGTTTGTTGTCAAACCTCAAACAAGAAACTTTTCCAGAATTTTTTGACTGGTCTGAGGCCGGGGTTTTTGACCAAAAAGAATGGGTGGTTTTAGCTCATGATAGAGAGGAGCTACAAAAAATTATGTGGGATTATGTGGGGATTGTGCGCTCCAATTCCCGTTTGAATAAAGCTTTGAAAAGAATTGAAATTCTAAAGGAGGAGATAGAAGCTTTCTATAAAGCCAATCCGGTTCGATACGATTTGATTCAACTGCGCAATATGGTTACCGTGGCAGAACTGGTGGTTCTTTCCGCATTACAAAGAAAAGAGTCCCGGGGTTTGCATTATACTTTAGATTATCCCCAAAAAGATGATAAAAAGTTCCTGAGAGAAACCATTTTAAAAAAAGATTTGCCTTAAAAGAGATTTTAACTTATATTTCTCAATGGAGAGCATCTTAATTTTAGATTTCGGCTCGCAATACACCCAATTGATTGCCCGCCGGGTCCGGGAGCAAAGAGTATTCTGCGAAATTTATCCGGGTAATATATCCGTTAAACCACTTCCCAAGAATTTAAGAGGAATAATTCTTTCCGGGGGGCCATCCAGCGTTTTTGACCCAGGGGCACCTTTGGTTTCTACCGAAATTTTTGATTTAAAAGTTCCGGTTTTGGGAATCTGTTACGGTCAGCAACTGATGGCTCATTTATTAGGGGGTAAAGTAGTCAAATCTCAAAATCGAGAATACGGCCAAGCTATTTTGCAAATGCAAAATGATACAGAACTATTTCAAGATTGTCCCAAAACTTCCCAGGTCTGGATGAGTCATGGAGATTCGGTTGTATCACTGCCTCCGGGGTTTGTGCCGTTGGCTAAAACTGAAAGCTTGAAATTTGCCGCCATTGAAAATAAAGAGAGAAAAATATACGGAGTTCAATTTCATCCGGAAGTCGCCCATACCGAACATGGCAAGCAAATCTTACAAAATTTTTTATTTGAGATTTGTAAATGTAAAGGAGACTGGACTACCGAAAGTTTTATTTCCAGCTCTGTTGCTAAAATCAAAGAAAAGGTGGATGACCAGAAAATCATCTGTGCCGTAAGCGGAGGTGTCGATTCCACTGTCTGTGCGGCTTTGGTGAATCTGGCTGTGGGGAAAAACTTATATGGCATTTTTGTGGACAACGGCTTGTTGAGAAAAAATGAAGCAAAGGAAGTTTTGGAAACATTCAAAAAGTTTAATTTGAATATTCGACTGGTAGATGCTAAGGATAAATTTTTAAAAACCCTTTCAGGCGTTATAGACCCGGAAGAAAAAAGAAAAATCATCGGAAGAGTTTTTATCGAAGTTTTTGAGGAAGAAGCTAACCAGATTGGTGATATAAAATTTCTGTCTCAAGGGACACTGTATCCGGATTTAATCGAAAGCCGCTCGTTTAAAGGTCCTTCGGCTACCATCAAGTCACACCATAACGTAGGCGGATTACCGGAAACAATGAATTTAAAATTAGTAGAGCCGTTGAAAGAATTGTTTAAAGATGAGGTCAGAGATTTGGGAAAAAAATTAGGTGTGCCAGAAAAATTACTCAAAAGACATCCTTTCCCCGGTCCGGGTTTGGCTGTCAGGGTCATCGGAGAAATTACTGAAAAAAGATTGAATCTGTTGAGGGAAGCAGATGCCATCTTTATGGAAGAATTGCAAAATTCCGGCCATTACGACCAGGTCTGGCAGGCGTTTTCTGTTCTGCTTCCGGTTCAGACTGTGGGAGTTATGGGGGATGAAAGAACCTATGAAAATGTGGTAGCCTTAAGAGCGGTAACTTCTTTAGATGGCATGACGGCTGACTGGGCTAAACTTCCTTACGAATTGTTGCAAAAGATTTCCAACCGAATCATAAATGAAGTCAAGGGAATCAATCGAGTGGTGTATGATGTCAGCTCCAAGCCACCAGCTACCATTGAATGGGAATAAAAATTTTAATAAAAAATGATTAATCTTAAAAATAAAGTTGCTATAATAACCGGAGCTTCGAGAGGAATCGGAAAAGGTTGTGCTCTTTATTTGGCTAAAGCCGGCGCTGATGTAGTGATTAATTATAATAAGACAAGAAATATTGATAAGTTGGTTCAAGAATGTGAGAAATACAAAATAAACGCTTTGCCTTTTAAAGCTAACGTTGCCTCAGAATCTGACTGTAAAAAAATGGTTGAATTTACTGTGAAGAATTTTGGGAGAGTTGATATCTTAGTCAACAATGCCGGGGTCTGGACCTATGCCCCCATCGATAAAATGCCTGATGAAATTTTGAATGAAACTTTGGATGTGAATTTAAGGGGAGTTTTTTATCTCACTCGTGAAGTTGTTCCTCATATGAAGAAGCAAAAATCCGGCAACATTATTAATATTTCTTCCACGGCCGGTCAAAGAGGAGAGGCAGACCATTCCCATTATGCTGCCACCAAAGGGGCTATTATCAGCTTGACCAAATCTTTATCCGCTGAACTTGCTCCCTGGAATATTCGGGTCAACTGTGTGGCTCCAGGCTGGGTCTATACGGATATGAGTAAAGCTGCTTTAAAAAGCAAAGAAAGAAAACAGATTTTAAGCACAATCCCCCTGAAAAGAGTCGGTACCCCTGAAGAAATTGCCGGGGCTGTTTTATTTTTAGCCAGTGATTTATCCAGCTTCATCACCGGAGAAATCTTAAATGTCAATGGTGGTGCAGTTCTGTGCGGTTAGTTATAATAATTTGGTTGTAACTTGACTTTTTACTTTTTCCCCCTTTATTTTACATTCAGATTATGAATCTGAACCAAATCCTAGAACCTATCCAAGATGAATTAAGTTCCTTTGAAGCCAGATTTAAAGAGGTTTTATCCGGTGAGTCCAGTTTTATCTGGGAAATCTCTCAGCACCTGTTAGAAAATCATGGCAAAAGATTACGACCGGCTTGTGTTTTATTAGTTTCCAGAGCATTCGGAGAAAAAAGTGAAAGAGGTATCGAGACAGCCGTAGCTTTAGAGTTAATTCACACCGCCACCCTGCTGCATGACGATGTCATCGACCAGTCTCCAACTCGTCGAGGAGAGATGACAGTCAGCTATAAATGGAGCAATCTAGTATCGGTCTTAATGGGAGATTATCTCTTTGCCAAGGCTTTCAAAACCTTGGTGGGAATTGACTCCCCCCCGATAATGAAAACCGTTTCTCAAGCCACCGAAAGGGTAAGTATCGGACAGTTAAATGAAATCAAGGAGTCCAAAAATTTCACTTTAGCTGAAGGAGATTATCTGAAAATAATTTCCGACAAGACCGCTTCACTTTTTGCCGCGGCCTGTGAATCCGGCTGTATCTTGCATCAGTCTGATCCAAACCAAATTTCGGGTTTTAAAATCTATGGCCAAAATTTCGGGATGGCGTTTCAAATCGTGGATGATTTATTGGATATAATCGGGAACCAGGAAAAAACCGGCAAAGAGGTAGGGGCCGATTTACGAGAAGGTAAGGTCACTTTACCCTTAATATATTCTTTGCGGCAAGAAGCTCCCGCAAAAAAAACAAATATCCTGAAATATTTAGAAAACGGATACAGTAATTCCAATTTTAATAAAGTGGTTTCATTTATTCAGGAAAAAGGGGGTACCGTTTATTCACACAAGAAAGCTTCCGAATTCGGTCAAAAAGCTTTAGAGTCCATCCAATTTCTGCCTGACTCCATTTATAATAAATCCTTAAAAGATCTGGTGGTTTTTGCTTTGAAGCGTGATAAATGAAGTGGTAGGGTTATCCTTCAAGAATTCTAGTTCGTATTCTTTATATGAGTTTTGATTTTCACACCAACTGGTTGAGCTTATTTTTTCTGGTTGTTATTTTTTCTTTTCTGATTTTCCTGCTATACAGAGCCACCTCTCCTCCTTTGACCGCCCCAAAAAGGTGGCTGTTATCAATTTTGCGGATTTTGGCTTTGACTTCAATTTTCTTGGTGGTAGCCAGCAGCATTTTCAGTTTTACTTTCAGACAAAATTTAACTCCTACGATTGCTGTTTTAATAGATAATTCCACCAGTATGAACTTTACCGACCAAGAGGGAAATCGAAAAAAAGTTTTGGAATCGATTTTAGCATCCGGTGTTTTGAAAAAGTTTCCGTCTAAGGCGAATCTGGTGTACTACAATTTTTCTGATACTTTAATAAAATATAATCCCTCTGATAAACTAAATCTGGAAGGAAAATCAACCTCCATAGGAAATGCTTTATCATATCTAAAAAATGAATTGAAAGAGAGAAATGTTACAGGTGCTCTGATTTTATCCGATGGGGGAGATAATTTTGGCCCGGATCCGCTTAAAATATCTGGTGAACTGGATTTTCCCGTTTACACCGTCGGAATCGGCTCTCAGATTTTTCCCCAGGATGTAGCGATTGAAGAGATTGTTTACGACGAGATTGTTTACAAGGATAATCCGACTCCGATTGAAGTATCGATAATAGGTTATAGGTTCGCCAACCGAAGAATTCCCGTCGAAATCAGAGAGAGTAAAAATCTTTTGGCGCGTCAGGAGATTGAGCTTTCCGGCTCCGGACAAAAACAGAAGCTGGTTTTGTATCTTACTCCAAAAGAAGAAGGTTTACACAGATATAATCTGTCTTTACCGCATTTGTCCGGAGAATTAAATTATAAAAACAACCAAAGAAGTTTCAGTTTAAAAGTTTTGAAAAGTAGAGTGAAAGTTTTGACTTTTACCAATAATTTAAGCTGGGAATTTACTTTTTTGAAGAGATTTTTGGAGAGCCAAAAAAACTTGGAATGCAGTTTCGCCTTATACGGAATTAACCAAAAGCCCTTGACCAAAGAATTTCCCAGAACAGAAAAGGAATTGGAGCAGTATGACCTGCTGATTTCGGTTAATTCCACGGTTGATTTTTTCCGAGGCAAAGAAGAGAGATTCAACAATTGGGTTTTAAAACAGGGGAAGTCAATCTTAATGTTGTTAGGTCCGGAAGCTCCCCTTTTAGCCAGATCAAACCCCAATCTTAAATTTCTCCCGGGCCAACTAAGTCCCGCTAAAGCAGGCTTTGCCAATTTTCAATTACGACTGACTCAGGATGGGAAATTCAATCCGATAACAAATTTGGCATCTTCAGAATCAGAAAACTTGAAAATCTGGTCCAGCTTGCCTCCCTTTTTGGGTATAGCCCAGGTTGAATCTGTGCCTAGCGATGTCAAAGTTTTGACAGCTTATTCAGTTTTAGCGGGAGAAGAGGATTTACCCGGGGTAATAATTAAAAATTTTCCTTCCGGCGGGAAAGTCATGGCCACTCTGGCTTATCCTTTTTGGAGGTGGGATTTTTTACAGTGGGGAATTGGTTACAATAACGAAAGTTACCAAACATTCTGGAGTAATTCCATACGCTGGCTGACCGCTCCGGAGGAAAAAGAGAAGCTCTTTGTCAAAACCGATAAACTGATTTACCAGTCCGGTGAAAAAGTAAATTTCCAGGCCCAAATTTATAACGAATCGTTTCAGAAAATTCAAGGGGCAGAAATTCAGGTTAGAACAGGACTGAGATTAGAAAATAAGAGCCAAGCTGTGTCTGAGCTGATATTGATTGAGGATGAGCCGGGAAATTATAGGGGAGAACTTAAAGCCACTCAGCCGGGTGGGTATTTTTATGAAGCCAGTATTAAGAAAGATGGTAAGCTTTTAGGAGCTCCTAAAGGGGAATTTGTGGTGGAAGAGTTCAGTCTGGAGGACCAAAGTTTGACTCTAAACAAGAAACTTCTGACTCAGATGGCAGAAGTAAGCGGTGGTAAGTATTATAGCCCGGAAGAGTTAGAGAGCTTGAGTAAAGATTTAAAATTAGAAAAAAAGATTTTGGAGAAAAGGAAAACTATCCAGCTTTGGAATCATCCTCTGCTTTTAATCTTATTTATATTATTTATCGGTCTGGAGTGGTTTATCCGCAAGAAAAATCAGCTACCCTAAAATGACTCCAAATTTTAGTTTGCTGACTGGATTTCTTATCTCCGGAGTCATAGTTCTCTATTCTTATAAGTTGGGGTTTTTAACTTTTTCAGGTGGTATAGCTTCCACAGTCGTCGGAACCATGGTCTTAGGGCTGGGTGGCTTAAACTGGGCCATCGTTTTATTATGGTTCTTCTTTTCTTCCAGCATTCTTTCTAAAATTGGCGAAAAAGAAAAAGACAGATTAAACTTGCTCTGGTCCAAAGGGAATAAAAGGGACGCCTGGCAGGTACTGGCTAATGGTGGGGTGGCTTCGCTACTTGTCATTGGCCACAAAATTTCACCTGAACCGATTTGGTATTTTCTCTTTATTTCAACTATGGCTGCGGTTACGGCTGATACCTGGGGGACAGAGATTGGGATTCTGTCAAAATCATCCGTGCACTCAATTCTAAATTTTAGAAAAGTGCCCAAAGGAACCTCTGGAGGGATTACTTTACCAGGGAGTTCAGCGTCCCTTTTAGGAAGCTTAAGCATTGCAGTTTTGGGGATTCTATCTCCTTTTGCCCCTTATGAAATTAAACCGGAGACCATTGTTTTAGTCACTCTGGCCGGATTTTCAGCCAGTTTGGTTGATAGTGTGGCTGGTTCAACCATCCAAAGCCGGTATGTTTGTCCGGTTTGTTCTGACATTACCGAAAGGAAGGTTCATTGTAACCAAAATTCCAGCTTGAAATCCGGCTGGAAATTTATCAATAATGATGCGGTCAATTTTATCTGTTCTCTTTTCGGTTCCTTATTTGGATATATTTTTTTCCCAGCCAGAATTTTTCCTGAAGGAATTTTCTTGCTAAAAAATATTTATTTTATAATTTAGGTTTGTCTGAAGGAGAAAATGCCTAAAATTACCCGTATACATGCCCGAGAAATTTTGGATTCCAGGGGAAATCCGACTGTTGAAGCAGAAGTGGGTTTAGAGGACGGTGCTTGGGGGAGGGCTGCTATCCCATCTGGCGCTTCTACCGGTAAAACTGAAGCCCTAGAGCTAAGAGATGGTGACCCGAGAAGATTTTTAGGAAAAGGGGTGCAAAAAGCAGTTAAAAATGTGAATGAGGTTATTTCTAGAGAAATACTCAAAAGCGGTTTTGATGCTACCGAACAGGCAGAGATAGACAATTTATTAATCAGACTGGACGGCACAGAGGATAAAAGCAAATTGGGAGCCAACGCAATCCTGGCGGTTTCTTTAGCAGTCTGCCAGGCCGCCAGTTCCTCAAAAAAGCTTCCTTTATACAAATATTTGGGTGGAGAAAATGCCAAAGTTTTACCGGTCCCTTTGCTGAATCTTATCAACGGAGGTGCCCATGCTGACAACAATTTAGAATTTCAGGAATTTTTTCTCATTCCGGCCGGGGCTTCCTCGTTTAACGAGGCCATCAGAATGGGGTCGGAGATTTTTCATACTTTAAAAAAGATTCTGCACTCGAAAAATCTTTCTACGGCTGTGGGAGATGAAGGCGGTTTTGCCCCTGATTTAAAAAATAATAAAGAAGCCTTAGAATTTATGCTGGAAGCCATTTCTAAAGCCGGCTATAAACCCGATCAGGATGCCTATCTAGGATCAGATGTGGCGGCCTCACAGTTTTATGATGCCAATAAAAAAGTTTATGTTTTGAAAAATGAGAATAGGAGCTTTACTTCCACAGAATTCGTAAGTTATTATGAAACTTTGCTTGAGGAATTCCCTATCATCTGTTTGGAAGACCCTCTGGCAGAGGAAGATTGGGAGGGCTGGCAGCTTATGACAAAAAAATTGGGGAATAAAGTTCAGATTGTGGGGGATGATATATTTACCACCAATCTCAAATTATTCAAAATGGGAATAGAAAAAAAGTGTGCTAATTCAATTTTGATAAAATTAAATCAGGTGGGCACTTTGACGGAAACCCTGGAAACTATCGAACTGGCTAAAAAATCAGGTTATACTCAGGTTATCTCTCATCGCTCTGGAGAAACCGAAGATACCTTTATCGCCGATTTAGCGGTGGCGGTAAATTCCGGTCAAATTAAGACCGGTTCCCTCTCCCGTTCCGAAAGAATAGCCAAGTACAATCGACTTTTGAGAATTGAAGAGGAGTTGGGAAAACGCGCTGTTTTTTTAGGTAAAAAAGCATTTGCTAATTCAAAATGAGAAAATTGTACAACGAAATTTTTAATAAAGTTACCAGACTAAAATTACCCAAAGGGAAAACGGCCAAATTTTTTCTGCTTCTGGGAGCGGTTTTCTTTACTTTTACTTTCTTTGGAGGTGATTTCGGATTTGTACGGATCTGGAATCTGCATCAAAAGAAAAAAGAGCTGGAATTGGAATCTAAAAAATTGCAGGTTCAGATTTTAGACTTACAAGTTGAAAAAGATAAGTTAAAAAATGACAAAACTTATTTGGAAAAAATGGCGCGGGAGAAATTGGGGATGGTCAAGGAAGGGGAAAAGGTTTATCGATTTGTTCCTTTCCCAGAAGATTCTACTTCAAGCGGCACAAGTAAATTGCAGCAATGAATATTTTCAAAAGTTTGGCGATAGTGCTAAAATCTGAAAACTGGAGAGAGACCTCTAAAATTTTGACTTTATTTTCCCAGAGATTCGGGAAAATCAGGGTAATTGCCAAAGGGGCCAGAGACCCCAAAAGCAGATTAGCCGGAAATTTAGAGTTATTTTCCCAAATCAGTATAGTCTTCTACAAAAAGGAAAATACTGATTTACATCTGTTATCTCAAGTAGATTTGATTCAACCCTTGCCCAAAATACAAAATGATTTGAAAAGATTTTCTTATGCCTCGGCTGTGGCTGAGCTATTAAATAAACTGACTGAATCAGAAGAAGTACATCCAGGTTTATTTAGTTTAAGTTGGGAGACTTTACATAATTTGGAAAATGCTCCGGTAGATAAATTAGACAATTATCTGTGGTCGTATGCCTTAAAATTAGCATCCAGTCTGGGTTATCGCCCCCAACTTTCGGCTTGCATTGACTGTAATAAAAAAGAGTCCTTGAGCGGGGAGCAACTTTTTTTCTCAGCCGAGCAAGGTGGAATAGTTTGTAAAAACTGTGTGCAAGAAGGTTCTTTTTATTTAAGATTATCAAAAGAATCTTGGGAGGCCATGAAATTACTTTTGACCCCTCAAAATTCTCATTTGGAATCGCTTAACTTAAGCAAAAAACAGATTTCAGAAATTTCAGATACGGTTTTATCTTTACTGGAATATCATACTCATTTACCTAAACCAATAAAATCATTAGAATTTTGGGAAAAATTGATTGAAAAATAGTCTGTCAATAGATTCGAGATAAATGTCTCAATAATTTCGACATGAAGGAGGCGGATTGGCGAAGACAAAAGAATTGGATGTAATGGATAAGCTGGTATCCCTGTGTAAACGCAGGGGTTTTATTTTCCAATCTTCTGAAATTTACGGCGGCTTGAATGCTTTGTGGGATTATGGTCCTATGGGAGTGGAATTAAAAAGAAACGTCAAAGATATCTGGTGGGAGTCCATGACTCAATTGCGGGATGATATAGAAGGGCTCGATGCTGCCATTATAATGCATCCCAGAGTCTGGGAGGCCTCCGGCCATGTGCAAAACTTCACCGACCCTTTGGTAGATTGTAAAAAGTGTAAACAAAGATTTCGGGCTGACCAAGTGGAAGGTAAAAAATGCCCCAATTGTGGAGGGGAGCTGACGGAAGCCCGTTTATTCAATCTAATGTTCAAAACCTATTTGGGTCCGGTGGAGGATGAAGCTTCTATGGCCTATCTCCGACCCGAGACTGCTCAGGGAATTTACGTCAATTTTCTGAATGTTTTAGGACCATCCCGGCAAAAAATCCCCTTTGGAATTGCCCAGATCGGTAAGGCCTTCAGAAATGAAATTTCGCCCGGTAATTTTATTTTTCGCTCCCGGGAATTTGAACAGATGGAGATGCAGTTTTTCGTTCATCCCAAAGAAGATTCAAAATGGCTGGAATACTGGAGAGAAGAAAGGTTCAAATGGTATTTCGATCTGGGAGTGAAAAAGGAAAATTTAAAACTCCATCAGCATGAGCATAAAGAATTGGCTCATTACGCCAAGATGGCTTATGATATTGAGTACAACTTCCCCTTCGGCTGGAAGGAGATTGAAGGGATTCACAATCGCACCAATTTTGATTTAACTCAACACTCCCAATTCTCTGGAAAAGATTTAACTTATTTTGATGATGCTACCAAAGAGAGATTTATTCCTTATATAATTGAGACTTCAGCCGGTGTGGATAGAAGCATGCTGGTTTTTTTAGTGGATGCTTATCATGAGGAAGAAGTTAAGGGTGAAAAAAGGGTTGCCCTTAAACTTTCTCCTAAAATTGCTCCGGTCAAAGTGGCGGTGTTGCCTCTGGTGAATCGGGACAATATGCCCGAAGTGGCTACCAGGATTTTTCATGATCTGAAAAAACATTTTAAATGTTTTTATGATGATGGGGGAGCAATTGGTCGGCGTTACCGCAGGCAGGATGAGATTGGGACTCCCTATGCTTTGACGGTGGATTCTCAAACTTTGCAGGATGAAACGGTAACTTTGAGGGATAGGGATTCGATGGAGCAGATTAGGGTGAATACCAGTCAGCTGGTGGATGTGATTAAGAAGAAGTTATCTCAACAATAGCATAGGAGGTTACATGATTAAACTTTTAGTCTCAGTTATATCGTCAATTTTATTTTCAACAGTTTGGATCAGTTCTATTCACGCCGAAAGCCAACCAAGTTGTTTAGAGAAGGCAGCGCAAAAGATCAAGCCCAATAGTGAAATCACCTTGGTCAAAACTGACCAAAGCAAAATTTCTGGTCGACTACTTTCTATAGATCTTGAGCGGTTATCTCTTAGCCTCATTCAAACTGGAGATACTACAGCGGGAAGTCACTCAATCTACGAAATTTCTGATATTGCCAAAATTCAGTACCGAGCGAGAGGCAAGATGAAGCCAGGTGTTATCCTTCCATTCACGATCCTCGGAGCTGTCGTCGGTGGTGCAATAGGAGTAATAGAGTCAGGCGGATTCTGTGTAGATATAAATTTTGGTGGAAACGGCGGAAACAATTGTTATCGTAACGTAGGGCGCTACGCTGGGATTGGTGCTTTAGGAGGTTTGGTAATTGGTACTGTTGAGTCTTTGTCCACAAAGGGAACTTTTACCATTAAATGCAGGTAATTTACGTAGGGGTGGAGCTTGTCTCCACCCAAGAACGAAAATCGGGCTAAAATAAACTTAGCCCCTACGCGAGAGAAAATTATAGTTTATTGGAGGAGAAATGAAAAAAATTAGATGGATTCTGATTGTCGCTATTTTATTTTTGGGAACTTCACAGATTCTTGCTTCCGACTTAGAAACTTTCAAACAGAGAAGAAAGATTCTTTCGGAAAGGATGGGGAAGGGGATTGGTCTGGTATTTGCCGGGTCGGAGGTCAACGGCATCACAGAAGAATTTGTAGTCAACCCGGATTTTTATTATCTGACCGGAATAGCTGATGAACCGGGGGCAATCTTGCTTTTAGCTCCCGGAGAAATAAGAAGAAAAGAAATCTTATTTTTAGAATCCCGGGACCCGGAAGATGAAAGATGGACCGGAGAGAGATTATCCATCGGGGAAATGCTGAGAAAAGAGACCGGATTTTATTACATCTACAGAACCAACCGCTTAGCCAGCTTTCTGGACCGCTTACTAAATAACACCAATATTTTATGTGTGCTGTCCCGTCCGGTTCCCTACACTGCACCGGTCCCCAAAGATTTAGAAATCTTCAGGCAGATTCAATCCCGCAGATTGAATGTGGATGTCAAAGACTGCACCGGTTTAATTACCGGTATGCGACTGATTAAATGCTCTGAAGAGATTTCGCTTATGAAAAAAGCTATCCAGATTACCAAAGCCGGACTTATGAAAGTTTTCAAAAATGTAAAAACCGGGATGATTGAGTCAGATGTTCAGATTTTGTTGGAGAACACCTTTCGGGAAAATGGAGCTAAAAACTTGGCATTCCCATCAATTATTGCCACCGGCCATAATACCACCGTTCTGCACTACACCAAAAATAATGCCGAAATTAAAAAAGGGGACTTGTTGCTGTTGGATGTGGGGGCAGAATACGGGCATTATGCGGCTGATGTTACCCGAACTATTCCAGTCTCCGGAAAATTTTCTCCGGAGCAGAGAAAAATTTATGAGATTGTTTTAAAAGCCCAGAATGAAGCCATGAAAAAAGTCAAACCCGGGGTTTTGATTGACGAAGTGCACGAAACCGCCCGTAAAGTTATTGAAGAGGCCGGATATGGAGATTATTTTATACACGGAACTTCACATTTTATTGGTTTAGAAGTGCACGATGTCGGTGATTATGATAAACCCTTGAAAGCGGGAATGGTGATTTCGGTTGAACCAGGAATTTACCTGCCGGATAAAGATATCGGGGTTAGGATTGAAGACGATGTCTTGGTTACCGAAAAAGGGTTTGAGCTTCTGACCAAAGAGATTCCCAGAGACCCGGATGAATTGGAGAGAATATTGCAAAGCAAGTAATTTTATTATCACAATTTTATAGATGCATACTCACAAGAAAAGTATAGAAGAATTAGAGCAGATTGCTCATTCCGGCTACTTTCATTATCCCCTGACAAACTCGGCTGAAGTGGCCTTAAAGAAAAAAAGATTACTGCTGGTTCTAATTCTTACTGCTTCGATGATGGTAGTTGAATTTGTAGCCGGTATTTGGACCAACTCACTGGCTTTAATTTCTGATGCCGGGCATATGCTGACCCATCTTTTTGCTTTAGGACTTAGTTTATTTGCGGTCATTTTTGTTGCCAAACAGACCTCTAAAGAAAGAAGCTTTGGGTTTTACCGTTTAGAAGTAATTGCGGCTCTGATAAATGGATTTACTTTGATTTTGATAACCGCTTACATAATTTATAAAGCTTACTTGAGAATTATTCATCCTGAATCTCTGGATGTTATCAACATGTTTATAGTAGCCAGCGCCGGATTAGCAGTGAACCTGGTCTCGGCAGCTATTTTATGGAAAGTTAAAACCGCTGATTTGAACATCAAATCGGCTTATTTTCACCTTTTGACAGACACCCTTTCATCAGTAGCCATCGTAATCGGAGCGATAGTAATTAAATATACTGATTTATGGGTGATTGACCCGATTTTGTCAGTGGTGATTTGTATTATGATTTTAATTTGGGCTAAAAGTTTAATCAAAGATTCCATTAATGTTTTGTTAGAAGCAGCTCCCAAGCATATTAAAATTGATGAAGTGATTGAGTGTATCAAAAAGAATGTGTTTGAAGTTCAGAATGTGCATGATGTGCATATCTGGCAGATTGCTACTCGGATGTATGCTTTGACCTGCCATGTGGTGGTGGATGACATCAAGGTCAGCCAGGGCTATCCTATCAAAGAGAAGATTAAAAAGTTATTGAAAGAAAAGTATGACATCGGGCATACTAATATTGAGTTTGAGTCGGTAGGGTATGAGAGCAGGTAATGTTGAAACTCCCTCTCCTTTTAGGGGAGGGTAGGGAGGGGTTAGTCTAATAGTTATAGCGGTGCGATTCATCGCACTTTTACCCTGTGGCAGAAGCCACACAGGGCTACCCACCTCTCCTCTAAGGAGAGGGAAGGGGAGAGGTCAGTAGGGGAAAATGAGGTGTTCTGTCAGGAGCTACTCCTGACAGATTCCCAGTGGCAGAAGCCACTGGGCTACCCGACTAACCCGTATAATTTGACAAAGATTCAACATTCAACTATTTTATAATATTATGAGCGAAAGCTTTTTAAAAGCTAAAGTAAAAGCAACCCTTAAGAATCACCGCTTGCTTAAATTCGGTGACAGAATTTTAGTCTCTGTTTCCGGTGGTCCGGATTCAGTGGTATTATTAGCAGTCCTGTATGAATTAAGAGATAACTTTAAATGGAACTTGGCAGTAGCTCATATCAATCATAAGTTGAGAGGAAAAGAATCTGATAAAGATTTGGAGTTTGTGAAAAACTTGGCTGCTAAATATGGGCTGAAATTTCACTCTAACTCCTTTAATACCAAGAAGTTTGCCAGGGAACATAAGCTTTCTTTAGAGGATGCTGCCAGGCAAATTAGGTATGATTTTTTAGAAAAAACTGCTCAAAAAATTAAGGCAGACAAAATTGCCCTAGGTCATACCCAAAATGACCAGGCCGAAACAGTTTTAATGCGGCTTTTCAGAGGTGCCGGAACTTTAGGACTTTCCGGGATTCCGATTAAAAGAGGAAAATTCATTCGGCCACTTTTGGAGACAAGTAGAGAGGAAGTTCTAAAATATTTAAAAGAGAAAAAAGTTCCCTACAGAATTGATAAGAGTAATCTTTCTGACAGTTTTCTTAGAAACAGAATCCGCCACAAGTTTTTACCCTGGCTGAAAAAAGAGATTAACCCTGAAATCATCTCCACTCTTAGCCGAACTGCCACGATCTTAAATGAAATTGACCAGTACTTAGATAAAGAGACAGAGAAGTTTTTTGGAAAACTGACCCAAACCAGTAAAAATAAAATTTTAATCAACAGGCAAAGATTCTCAAAGCTGGAAAATATTTTCAAGAAAAATCTGGTCAGATACAGCTGGACAAAGTTAACTGCCGAAATTTATCCTCTGGAGTTTAAACAGGTAGAACGAGTGCTGGGTTTAAGTGAAGCTAATCAAGTCGGCAAAAGAGTAAACCTTAAAAATGGATACTGGGCAGAGCTAAATTCTAAGCATTTGGTAATCTTCAAAAAACAGCCCAATAAATATAAAATTTCAGTCAAGTTTCCGGGTGAGTTTAAATTAAACGGGTACAATTTAAAAGCCCGGATTATTGAAAGAAAGCAGTTACCAGATAGAGTTAGAACCGGAAGTGAAAATTCTGCGTATTTAGATTTAGAAAAGCTAAAATCACCTTTGCACTTACGTGGTTTTTTGCCAGGTGATAAATTTAAACCATTGGGAATGAAAGGGAATCAAAAACTCTCGGATTTTTTTGTAAACTCCAAAATTCCCAGACATAAAAGAGAGGAGATTTTGCTATTAACCTCTAAAAAGAAAATTGCCTGGATTGTGGGACAGAGAATTTCGGATGAATTTAAAATCACAAATAAAACCAAGAAAGTCTTGGCCTTACAATTTTCCGATGCAGGATAGAAACTTAATACCGATTATTTTCCAGAAGGAACTGGAAAGAAAAGTTAAATATCTGGGGAAAAAAATCTCCGTTGATTACAAGGAAAAAAATCCCATTTTAGTCGGAATTCTAAAAGGCAGTTTCATTTTTTTAGCTGATTTAGTCAGACAACTAACCATCCCCCATGAAGTTGACTTTATTTCAGTAGGCAGTTACGGCTCTTCCACCCAGGCCAGCGGCGTGGTGAGATTAATAAAAGATTTAAGTGTCAATATTGAAGGCAGAAACGTAGTAATAATAGAAGATATTGTGGACACCGGCTTGACTTTAAATTATATTAGAGATAACTTGTTGAGCCGCAAGCCCAAATCGGTGAATATCTTGACATTATTGGAGAAAAAGCAAAGAAGACCCACAAGGATACCGATAAAATACGTAGGTTTCAAAATCCCTTCGGATTTTGTGGTGGGATACGGCTTGGATTATGACGAAAAATATCGCAACTTGCCGTATATAGCTAAACTGAAATTTTAAAAAATGGCAGATTCCCAAAAAAGATCGGACCGGAATAGCAGAAACCCCAACTATCGCCGTCGAGTTCCGCCCGACCAAAAACCGGGCAAAGATGATAAGCAGTGGAGGAAAGCTTCCCGGACTTTCTTCTTCTGGATTATGCTGATTCTATTCACCGTCTTAGCCATCCAGCTTTACCGCCAGGGGAAAAAGGATTTCACCGAAATTTCTTATTCGGAATTCATGAGAGAGCTGGAAAACGGCAATATCAAAAATGTGCTGTTGGTCAAAAAGGAACTTTCCGGTGAATTTAATGCACCCGTCACTAAACAGATAGGGAAAAGAGAATTAAAATACAGCCGTTTCAAAGCCGTCCTGCCCTTTGATGAGCCCCAGCTGCTGGCCAAAATGAGGGAGAAAAATGTAGAAATCAGAGCGGAGCAGGAAAGTTTTAACTGGTCCAATTTATTCTTATCTTTGCTCCCTTTTCTGCTTTTAGGATTATTATGGGTTTTTCTCTTGCGTCAGATGCAGGGTGGCTCCAAAGGGATTTTCAGCTTCGGAAAATCCAAAGCTCACCTCTGGACCCAGGACCGACCCAAAATTACTTTTGATGATGTAGCCGGAGCAGACGAAGCTAAGCAAGAATTATATGAAATTATTGAATTTCTGAAAGACCCGGGCAAATTTCAAAAATTAGGAGGAAAAATTCCCAAAGGGGCTTTACTTTTAGGTTCCCCAGGTACCGGTAAAACCCTTTTAGCCAAAGCAGTGGCGGGTGAAGCTGGTGCTCCGTTTTTAAGCATGTCCGGGTCGGACTTCGTGGAGATGTTTGTGGGAGTGGGGGCCTCAAGAGTCAGAGACCTCTTTGAACAAGGGAAAAAGCTGGCACCTTGTATTATTTTCATTGACGAAATCGATGCAGTCGGCAGACACCGAGGCGCCGGTTTAGGTGGAGGACATGATGAAAGAGAACAAACCTTAAATCAGCTGTTAGTAGAGATGGATGGTTTCGAATCCAATGAAGGGGTCATACTTTTAGCAGCTACCAACCGTCCGGATGTTTTAGATCCGGCCTTATTACGACCAGGAAGATTTGACCGCCAAATTGTAGTGGACAGTCCAGATGTCAAGGGGAGAGAAGGAATTCTCAGAGTCCACACCAGAAAAATAAAATTAGGACCAGATATAGACTTGTCAGTTCTAGCCCGTGGAACTCCTGGGCTTTCGGGAGCGGATTTAGCCAATTTGGTTAATGAAGCTGCACTTTTGGCAGCTCGGCGCAATAGGGAACATGTGACCATGATAGATTTTGAGGATGCCAAGGATAAAGTGATGATGGGGATAGAAAGAAAAAGTTTAGTCATATCCGAAGAGGAAAAGAGGACCACCGCCTATCATGAAGCCGGTCACGCTTTAGTTGGAAAACTTATTCCGGGTTCAGACCCGGTTCACAAAGTAACCATTATTCCCAGAGGAATGGCTTTGGGACTCACTTCTTATTTACCCATCGATGAAAAACATACTCATTCTAAAGAGTATTTGGAGACCCGCTTAGTCCACCTTTTAGGTGGGAGAGTGGCTGAAAAGTTGATCTTCAATCAGTTGACTACCGGTGCTGGAAATGATATAGAAAAAGCCACAGAGATAGCCCGACGAATGGTATGTGATTGGGGAATGAGTGATAAAATGGGTCCCTTGACCTTCGGGAAAAAGGAAGAGCAAATTTTTTTAGGCAGAGAAATCGCCAGACACAGAGATTACAGTGAAAAGACTGCCCAGGAGATAGACGAGGAAGTCAAAAGAATCGTAACAGCCGCAGAAAAAAGAGCCACCGAGCTTTTGTCAGCTAATCTAAATAAACTGCATAAATTGGCCAAAGCCCTGTTGGAAAAAGAGATTTTGGATGGTATGGAAATTGATATGATTATTGCCGATGAGAACCAGGTCAATAATAAAGAGGTAAACCAGGTTTCAGTTGGACCAGCCGAAAATAAAAAAAGCAATTAAACATCTTTTAGAGGCCATTGGTGAAAGCCCCCAACGGGGGGGGTTAAGAGCCACTCCTCAAAGAGTAGCTAAATTTTATCAGGAGTTTTTGACCAGCTCTAAAAAAAATCCCGCTGATGCTATCAAGGTTTATCCTAATCCCACCGGTCAGGATTTGGTTATCACAAAAAATATTCTCTTTTATTCTTTATGTGAACATCACCTGCTTCCATTTTTTGGCAAAGCCCATATAGCTTATGTACCGGCTAAAAATAAGATAGCCGGTTTTTCCAGTCTGGCACGCTTAGTAGAAAATTTAGCTCACCGTCCTCAACTTCAGGAAAGGTTGACCAGCCAGATAGCAGATATTTTGATAAAAAAATTAGCTTCCTCCGGCGTAATGGTAATTGTTGAAGCCGAACATCTTTGTCTGTCGATGCGGGGAATCAAAAAACCGGGGACTGTGACAGTGACAGTGGCTAAAAGAGGTATTTTCAGAGATAAGCTACAGCAAAAGCAGGGTTTGGCTTTGATTAAAAGCTAAAGAAAGATCATTTTGTAGTAAAGCCTTTAAACCTATTCTATTTTTAATTAGAAAAAGTAATCCAGGGTCTGATGGAACATTATAACCATCAGATATATTTAGTTGCATTTTACTTTGAACTTCTCTAAATTAATCCATTATGATTGGTCAGACTATATCGCATTACAAAATCTTAGACAAAATCGGCGAAGGTGGAATGGGAGTGGTATATAAAGCCGAAGATGTCAAATTAAGACGTCTGGTAGCTCTCAAATTTCTACCGCCCCATATTTCTCAAAGCCCAGAGGAAAAAGCTCGTTTTTTACATGAGGCTCAATCAGCTTCAGCCCTGAATCACCCCCATATCACTACTATACA